>OJEP01000068.1_pt1 | contig 74947 bp, 60 predicted proteins | sample 1593761 | NCBI WGS metagenome assembly OJEP01 (sample SAMN05416783, study PRJEB24817) | seawater metagenome | isolation source: Sea water | place: Canada:Atlantic | collected 2013-11
CCGAAGCCGAAGCCGAAGCCGAAGCCGAAGCCGAAGCCGAAGCCGAAGCCGAAGCCGAAGCGGATCCACTTGACGATGCGTTAGCGGCGTTTGATAAACAAATGATGGATGATATTCCTACATTTGGTGAATCAAGCGATGATGCTGAAGAGCCAGAGCCAGAGCCAGAGCCAGAGCGAGAGCCAGAAAGCAACGATTACGATGACAGTATTCTTGATAGTGCATTTGATGAAATTGATGAATTTGAATTAGAGCATGAAGTTGATGGCGTGGTGCCAGAGCCTTCAGCTAGTGAAGAGCCTTTAGCCGGTGAAGAGCCCTCAGCCAATAAAGAGCCCTCAGCCAATAAAGAGCCTTCTTCCGATGAGAAAGACCCTAGCGACTTCGACGAATTAGAAGATGTGCCAGGGTTAGATGACTGGTTGTCAGGAACCGAAGAGTCAGAACAAGAAGAGATATTTGACGATTTAGATGGTGCAGAATTTGATGAATTGCTGCAAAGCATTGAATCCGAGCAAGAAGATGAACCAAGCGTTGCAGCTGACACCACTGAATCGACAGAAAGCCTAAATCTTGAAGAAGGTCCCGAGCCTGAACTCAAGCTCGACAATCCAGATTTAGATTTAAGTGCACTACTAAACGATGTGGATCTTGATGCTGAAACCGAACCACGCACTCCACCAGAAGATTTCTTGGATGTGGAAGCGCTGATGGATGATGGTGAAGACAATGATATAGATCCAGACAGTGCAGAACTTGATTTAGACGTAAGCCTATCTGATTTCACCGGTGTTAATGATGCCGATGACGTCATTGATATTGATAAAGATGCTGGGCAAAACGCGAACCTCGACCTCGCACGGGTTTATCTAGAAATGGATGATATCGTTGCTGCGAAGGAATTACTCGAAGATGTGATGAATCTGGGTAGTGAAGAGCAAAAGCAAGAAGCTGAAGGTATTTTAAAATCCATCAGTTAATTGCATGTTGAGTGCGGTATGACTACACTTAGCGGCTTTTCAATTTAGAGGTGTTTGAAACATGGGGCGAATCGCCTTAGGCATCGAGTATGATGGTGCATCGGTACATGGTTGGCAACGTCAAAAAGACGTGGCTAGCGTGCAAGAATACCTAGAGAAAGCACTCACCGTTATCGCAAATAAGCCTATTATAGTATTTTGTGCTGGTCGCACCGATGCTGGTGTACATGCAACTGGCCAGATAGTCCATTTTGACAGCGATGTAGAGCGTCCAGAGCGTGCTTGGACACTTGGTATAAACGCTAACATGCCTGACACGATAGCCGTAACCTGGGCCAAACCTGTCTCTGATGATTTTCATGCCCGCTTTTCGGCTACCCATCGTCGTTATCGCTACGTTATTTATAACTCCCGTATGCGACCTGCTATCCTGCACAATGGTGTTACTCACGAATACCGCGAGTTAGACGCAGAAAAAATGCATGAAGCCGCACAGGCGCTGGTAGGGGAGCACGATTTCACTACATTCAGGGCTTCGCTGTGCCAAAGCAAAACGCCTCACCGAACCGTGAGTAGCGTGAGTGTACATAGGCAAGGTCGTTATGTGGTGTTAGATATCCGTGCGAATGCGTTTTTGCATCATATGGTACGTAACATCACGGGGTCACTGCTTTGCATTGGGGCTGGAGAGCAACCTGTTGATTGGATGGCGCATCTACTTACCTTAAAAGACCGAGCAAAAGCCGCTACCACCGCCAAACCTAATGGGTTGTATTTGGTAGATGTGACTTACCCTGAGCACTTCGGTATACCAAAATCACCTCTAGGGCCTCTTTTTCTTCCAGAATCTTAAGAGCGTGAACGGTAGCAATGGGTTACCGTTCAACTTCTTAGACCAGTTTTGTTTTTTCCATTTTACTGTATTGTGGTCTAATAGCGCGCTATATTAGGTGGTTGTACTAACGTAGTGCGTATTTTTCTCTTGCGCTACAATAAAGTAACCGAAATATTCATGTAGTATTGACACAAAGCACGAATGAAAAAACAGTGTCGGTGCGCTAATAAATATAAAGGATTCCTTTTCCATGAGCTGGATTCAAAAAATTCTTCCGCGTACGCAAACATCCACAAAAGGTAATGTACCTGAGGGGATTTGGACAAAATGCGGCTCTTGCCAAGCTGTGTTGTACAAAACTGAGCTGGAAAAACTTCAAGAAGTTTGCCCTAAGTGCGATCATCACATGCGTATTACGGCCCGTCGCCGTATAGACGGTTTTCTTGATGAGGGGGATCGCGTAGAACTTGGCGCTGAATTCGAACCACAAGATATCTTGAAATTTAAAGACTCAAAGCGTTATAAAGACCGGATTGTAGCCGCGCAAAAGCAAACCAATGAAAAAGACGCCTTGGTTGTTATGCAGGGCAAGCTAAAAGGTATGCCGGTTGTAGTAGCCAGTTTCGAATTTGCCTTTATGGGTGGTTCAATGGCCTCTGTGGTAGGTGCTCGCTTTGTTGCCGCAGTAAATGCTTGTCTTGAAAACAACACACCACTAATTTGTTTCTCTGCCAGTGGCGGGGCACGTATGCAAGAAGCGCTTATGTCGCTAATGCAAATGGCCAAAACTTCTGCAGCATTGGCAAAAATGAGCAAGAAAGGTTTACCTTACATTTCTGTGTTAACAGACCCAACAATGGGCGGCGTTTCTGCCAGTTTAGCGATGCTAGGTGATGTTAACGTTGCCGAGCCAAAAGCCTTGATTGGTTTTGCTGGTCCTCGTGTTATCGAGCAAACAGTACGCGAAAAGTTACCACAAGGTTTCCAGCGTAGTGAGTTCCTTGTTGAGAAAGGCGCTATTGATATGATTGTTGACCGCAGAGAAATGCGTGATAAATTACACGGCTTGTTACTTAAGCTGCATCATCAGAATTAGTGAATACACAAAAAAATCAAAATACTGGCTCAACAACCACGTTGAGTCAGTGGCTTTCTCATCTTGAATCTATTCATCCAAGCGCCATTGATATGGGGCTTGAGCGCGTTAAATCTGTGGCAAATGCCATGGGTATCCATCTAAAAGACGCTTTACTTATTACCGTTGCCGGTACTAATGGCAAAGGCACGACCTGTCGCTTGTTAGAGCAAGCTATGCTTGCGAAAGGTAAAACCGTTGCGGTGTTTAGTTCTCCTCATCTAGTGAGTTACTGCGAACGTGTGCGGCTAAACGGTGAATTGGCTGAAGAAGGCGCATTTTGCCGTGCTTTCGAGCTTATCGAAAAAGCCCGTGGCGATATCACGTTAACCTATTTTGAATTCGGCACCTTGGCTGCAATGAAAATGATGCAGGATTGGGGTGTTGATGTGGCCGTATTGGAAGTGGGGCTAGGGGGAAGGTTAGATGCCGCTAATATTCTTGACCCAGATTTAGCCATTATTACGACTATTGATCTTGATCACCAAGACTGGCTGGGTGATACCCGCGAAGCAATTGCTCGTGAAAAAGCCGGTATCATGCGAAAAAATGGTAAAGCTGTTATTGGTGAGCTTTTACCGCCAAGTTCACTACGTGACGTTGTGTCTGAATTAGATGTTGATGCTCGATGGGCTCTGAAAGACTTTTTCATCGTTGAGAATACCGCGCCTGACAATAGTCCTAGCACCAGCACCAGTCGAACGTGGCAATGGAAGGGTAAGCATACTGAATTTACCCAGCTGCCATACCCACATATTCCTCAGCAAAACGTGAGTACGGCACTTGCGGCACTAGAATTATTAAACTTACTGCCAGATGAAACAGCGATAAAGCACATTATTGCCAATACCCGTTTGCCAGGGCGCCAACAAGAAATTAGCCATAACCCGCTAGTGGTGGTGGATGTCGCGCATAACCCCCAAGCAACCAAAGCAATGCGGGAATGGCTTAAACGTTACCCCGCAAGTAAAATACGCGTGGTAGCGGGTATGTTAAAAGACAAATCTATTGTAGAAACCCTTGCGCCTTTGTCGTCGCTGAATGCACAATGGTATTTAGCAAGCACATCAGGCCCTCGAGGCTGCGATGCAGACGTACTAGCGGAGGCGCTTTTGGATGCTCAGCTTGATAAAAGCTATATCCAAACCTTCAGCGATGTGACGAATGCTTATAAAGCAGCACGTAATGATTACCATGAAGGCGAACTTATATTGGTCTTTGGTTCCTTTGTTACCGTGGCTGAAGTGTTAGATTATTCCAACGCAAATGAACAACAATAAAATCGAACAATAAGTTCAACAGGAGATAATAGTGACGTCGGCATTAAAGAATAGACTCGTGGGCACCATCATCATTGTGGCGCTGGCAGTTATTTTTTTACCAGACTTTCTTGATGGCAAGAAGCAAACCAATAAAGAACCGTTTGTATCTGTTCCTGCAAGTCCTCCTAAGAAACCCATTGTAGAGCCCGAAGCCTTTCCTAGTGAGCGGGTAGCTAAAGCGGCACAGTTGCCCGTTACGGTAACAGATGACAAAGCGCTGGATGATGAAGGCGCACCGTCTAATGTGCCTAGTGAGACTCAAGCGTTGCCTGAGCCGGTAGAGGCTAAAATAACGCCAGAAGACACTCTTGCCAGTCAAACCATTGTTGAAGCACCAGATTCATCTACTGTGGATGACGCAGGTTGGGTGATACAACTAGGCAGCTTTCGCCATGAGAAAAACGTAAAGTCATTATTGAATAAGCTTGAGAAAGCCGGGTATCGTGCGTTTAGTCGCAGGATAATGACTAACTCTGGTCCGCTCAACAAAGTGTTTGTTGGGCCAGACTTAGAAAAACAAAAATTAGAGGCAGCATTGCCCCATTTACGTGAACTCACCGACCTGAAAGGTAAGGTCACCACGTTTAAAGTAGAATAGTGTAAACCGATAGGTACACAGCACGTTCTACGCCGTGAAAATCAGAAGCTAAAAATATTACACATTGGTAATTTTTCCGGCTTCTGTTAGAATGCGCGCCATCTCGCCAACGGCATGTCGCTACTAACAACTTCCGCGACTATAACGCAATTAAGAGACAATGAACTGGGTAGACTTTTCCATATTGGGTATCGTTGCGGTATCTACCTTAATAAGCCTTATTAGAGGGTTTGTTAAAGAAGCCACCTCTCTTGTGGTATGGTTTGGCGCACTCTTTATTGCCAGCCATTTTTATGCCGACTTAGCCGTATATTTTACTGCCATCGATGATTTGTATCTTCGAAATGGTGCTGCCATTGCCGCGTTATTTGTATCAACTCTGATGCTAGGCGGCATGTTAAATTTTGCAATTGGACAACTGGTTCAGGCTACAGGCCTGTCAGGTACCGATCGCGTTTTAGGCATTGTATTTGGAGCGCTCCGCGGCGTACTTATCGTTAGCGCGCTTCTCTTTTTCATGGACACTTTCTCTGCCGCTGCCTCATCGCAGTGGTGGCAAACGTCGGTACTTATTCCCGAATTTGGTGTCATTATTGAGTGGTTTTTCACATATGTGAAAGGCTCCTCCAGTTTCTTAAATCCCGCTTGATATAGGTAACGCACATGTGTGGTATTGTCGGAATAGTTGGTAAAACACCAGTAGCTCAGTCTTTGTACGATGGTTTAACGGTAATCCAACATCGTGGACAGGATGCTGCTGGAATAATGACCATCGACCAAAATATGTTTAATTTGCGTAAGGCAAATGGTTTGGTTCGTGATGTATTTCATACGCGTCATATGAAGCGTTTATCGGGTAATATGGGTATTGGGCACGTTCGCTATCCTACTGCGGGCACCTCAAGTTCAGCCGAAGCTCAGCCTTTCTATGTGAACTCACCGTTTGGTATTGCGTTTGCACACAATGGTAACTTAACCAATGCACACGATTTGCAAGAAGAAGTATTTCGAATTGCCCGTCGTCATATTAACACCACATCTGATTCAGAATTGTTGTTAAACATTCTTGCTCACGAGCTACAGCAAGTGGCAGGACTAAGTGTTACCGCTGAACATATCTTTGAAGTAGTTACTAAAGTACACAAGAAAATTCGCGGTGCGTACGCGGTTGTTGCCGCTATTATCGGCCAAGGTATTGTGGCATTTCGTGACCCACACGGCATTCGCCCGTTAGCGCTAGGTAAGCGTATGACAGAGCTTGGCGAAGAGTGGATGGTAGCATCGGAAAGTGTGGCACTGGATGCCGTTGGTTTCCAATTCATCCGCGATGTGTCGCCAGGTGAAGCCGTGTACATTACTGAAAATGGCGAGCTTCATACCAGACAGTGTGCCGAGAACCCCATTACTTCGCCTTGTATTTTTGAGTTTGTGTATTTTGCACGCCCAGATAGCTTTATCGACGGTATCTCAGTTTATGCGTCTCGCGTGAATATGGGTCGCCGATTAGGTGAAAAAATTGCCCGTGAATGGAGCGATTTAGACATCGATGTTGTTATTCCTATCCCTGAAACGTCTATGGATGTGGCACTGCAAATTGCCAACACCTTAGAGTTGCCATACCGTCAGGGCTTTGTGAAGAATCGCTACATTGGTCGTACCTTCATTATGCCTGGCCAAACTATGCGTAAGAAGTCTGTACGCCGCAAGCTAAACGCTATCTCGTCTGAATTTAAAGGCAAGAACGTGTTGTTAGTTGATGACTCTATTGTTCGAGGTACTACATCTGGCCAAATTATTGAGATGGCCAGAGAGTCTGGTGCTAAGAAGGTATACTTCGCCTCTGCAGCGCCTGAAATACGTTTCCCTAACGTATATGGTATCGACATGCCTTCAGCCAACGAACTGATTGCCTATGGCCGAGAAATCGATCAAATAGCCGACCTTATTCAAGCTGACGGTCTTATATTCCAAGATATCACTGATTTAGTTGAGGCAGTGCGGGAAGAAAACGATTCAATTCAACGTTTTGAAACTTCAGTTTTCGACGGCAACTATATTACCGGTGATGTAGACCAAGACTACCTTGAACGTATTGATATTTCGCGTGGTGAGAAGTCTCGTGAAGCGCCCATTCTGCAAGCAGAGTTGAGCAATTTAGATATGCATAATATCGATTCTAACGACTAGGATAATCGTCAGCAGATAGTTATCGCTATGTGCTGTAGTTGTAAAAAAAGCCGCTAATAAGCGGCTTTTTTGTGTTTATTATTTTATGGCTGAATAGGTAAAGTAAATTACAATTTTTTATTCGCTAGCTGGCGAAAATAGGGCCTGTTGTAATACCCCACAATAGTACTGCGCCAGTCATTAAAATAACCATTAATACTAGCCCACAGGTAACCACTGAGCTGGAATAGATAAACCCTTTTTCTTGTGGCAATTGTAATAACAAAGGCACACCAGAAAAAAGTAGGTAGACTGAATAGCTTACACCTACTAATAGTGCAGCCATTACCACCCAAAGCTCTGGATACAAACCAGCAAAACCCACCATAAATAATGGGGTAGCGGTGTAAGCGGCTAACTCTAGTGATTGCGTGAAAGTGGTGGTTGATTCAAACGCTTTAGCTAGCTCATGAATGACCACTGCCAAGGCCACTACGCCAGCAACTAAGCCGAAATACATACCCGTCGCCATTAATAGCGCACTGCTTTCGCTTAATTTGATGAGATCTCCGCCCATACTCCAACCTGTGTAAACAGTTGAGTAATACGCCACAATAGTGGGTATTAACGCAATAATAGCAATGTGGCTAAATGCGTAGAAAAAAGTTTCCTGGCGTCGATCGATATTACGGCATTCTTCTTTTGGATGTGTGTACATCCCAATAACATGGTTTAAAAGCATTGTCCTTCGCCTCTGAGAAAGTCTGAAGAGTATTATTTTTTATAAGAATCAATGTTAATACTAAAGTATAAAATGCAACATTTAATTTACACGACAATTTTGCTACAGGATGATGAATCAGTCAAATAAATAGTGTGAAAAATAGGTCTTAAAACGCACTTATTAATCTATTTGGGTGGGGTGCACCAAGATGGGTCGAAATCAGGCTGTAATTTAAACGAATTGAAGGCTAAATAGCTTAATTGATATAAGGATTATCTTAGGTAAGGCGGTGCTATCGACCCGGTTAGCCGCGTAAAGAAGAGCAATTAGGTAAGTGCAACCAAGTAAAAGTAATCAGGTAAGAGCATCAGACGAGACTAATTAGTTGAGAGCAACCAGATAAGAGCATTCAAATAACTAGAGAAGAACATCCAGACAAGAAAAAGGGTATGAATAAAAATAAGTAAACAAGACTCAAAGAGAAAAGGTGGCGATAAACGATGAGTTGAAAGCGTGACATGACACCACGCATTATCAACTTCCAACCCTTCATTTTAGAAAGCCTGTAAGGGCGTTATAAATACCTTAAGCTGGAAGCCCGCTATGGAATTTAAAATCGCTGTCATTGGTAGTGATTAATTCAGCCTCTACCTCACCAAAGTACGCAATTCTTTCTGAAATATCTTTGCCCGCGATATCGGTGGCCAGCGACAAGTAGTCTTGATAGTGCCTAGCTTCAGAGCGAAGCAAGGAAATATAAAATTCACCAAGCTTTGCATCTACGTGGGGCGCTAATTTTGCGAATCGCTCGCAAGAGCGGGCCTCGATATAAGCGCCACATATGAGTTTGTCGACTAAGGCATCTGGCTCGTGAGTTTTAACATGCCTTAGTAACCCTTTTGCGTAGCGCGAAGGGGTGATGCTTCGATACTCAATATCGAAATGGTCCATCATCTCCAATACTTGATAAAAGTGATGTAACTCCTCTTTAATTAGTAGCACCATTTTATCAACAAGGTCTTGGCCATATTTTGAATCAGAGCGTGGGATAACAGATTTCGACAGTTTATTTTTCGACGGTAAATCTCGCCAGTCACCTTCGCGTTTATACACGTATTGCTCGAAAGGTTGTAGCCACGCCAAAAGGGCATCGCCACTTTCTTTATCGACGGCATATTTTCGAATAAGAAACATGGCCGATTGAGATGCTTTAAGCTCACAAATCAAATGATCTAAAAGCAGCATGGAAAAGTTTTCAGGCTTGGTAGCTTCTTCAACCCATGCACCTGGTGTTGTAGCGTGTAAAAACGTATTTATAGGGGCGAGTAATTCTGCTGTATTCACTGTCTTTAAAACTAAATTAGGGCCAACGTAAAGTATAATTGTACCACACTAGAGGCATCGGCTGGCGATGGAAATGCACGTTATTATCATTGCACTCTCAACTATAACCTTCGCAAGCATAGCCCTTTTCAGGTATAGCCCCCTGAAGCATCGCCTCCGCAAGTTGTTTGCTAACTATGATTTTTTTGAGTTGATAACATCCTCTGCTTTAGCTGCTCTAACCACATCATGAAATAGCAGCATATCTAAATATCGCATTGAGGCACCCTGATAGAACCCGGTTTCACTTACAAAGGTTTTTGGGTTTTTAAATGTTCCAAAAATAATGTCAAAAATAGGTAAGTCTGAGTAATTGTAACGATGCACTCCCTTCTTGTGGTGAAAGGAGTGGCTCTCTGGCCTTTGGATAAAAAATCCTAACCATTGGGGCGTACTAATATTTGTGTGCTGAAAGATAGCTAAAAACGAGCTGAAGAATAGAAAGTATGTACTAGCCTCTGGGCTAACGCCCGCAAATACTACCAAAGCCAGACTGCTTAGTGCTGTAAAACCAATCATATCGAATGGACTAAAATAAAAAGCACCAAATGTATCGATGCGTTCTGCGCTATGATGAAATTGGTGAAATATTCGCCATAGATACCGATTTTCATGAATAGCACGATGCCAGCCGTAGAGTAAGAGTTCGAACACCAAAAGGGCAATAATACAAGCCGCAAACGGATTCATATCGGTAAGATCGAACAGTTGATATTGATAAAGGTGAGTGTCCCATATAAGGGGCAAATAACTTGATGCGTAGAAATATATTACAAAGGTCAATAACGCTCGCGCCTGCCAAAACTTAGTTGGCGGCAACGCTCTTGCAGGCCTCAATGTTTCGACCATGATAAGTAATAAGTACAAAGCGAAGAAACCAAGAGATATCGGATCTAGAAGTATAGCTAAAGGGGTTGGCATGTATTCCTCCGGTAAGCGTTAATAGATGTTGCCAAAAGTAGGTGCTATTTTAAGGTCGGCTGGGTGGAGAAACTTAAGGTTTAGATAATGATTAGCTAAAAAATAGCTAATCATTATGTAACTACAGCGCAGTGACGTTAGGTTATGGCTCTCGCGTTACTAATCTTTTCAAAATAGCGGTGAATAAAATGATTTACCAAGTGGCAGATTTTCAGATAGACACAGAAAACTTTGTCATCGTAAAGCATGGCGAGCCCCTAGCGGTCGAGCCTAAGGTTTTCGACTTAATTGTTTATCTTATTGACCATCGCGACCGGTTAGTAACTCGAGATGAGTTATTTAAAGAAATTTGGGCTGCTAGAGAGGTTTCAGACACCACACTTAGCAATCATATAAAAGCCGCAAGAAAGCTACTTGACGACAATGGTGAGATGCAAAGGGTCATCACTACGTTGCGAGGTAGAGGTTATCGATTTGCCGCGACAGTAACCCAGCTCAAAAACACGCCTACCTCTGAGCAGGCTTCAGCGAATAGCAATTCAACGTTAAAACAGCCTGAGGCTTTATTAAAGTATCTCTTTTCAAAGACCTCTGTGGTCATTTTCTTTACCTTACTGCTGGGTTTAATTTTTATTACTTTCTACAGGGGGGCAGCAGAGACTAATAACCAAAATAGTCAGCCATATATTTTAGTATTGCCGTTTGGCATATCAAGTGATGACGACAAAAAATGGCAACCCTTTACGGAACAAATAACCAGAGAAATGATTACAAAATTTGGCCATTTACCCGAACTTCGAGTTGTACCTTCATCTTCAGCATTCGTTTTTAAAAACGATAAATCGTTTACGAATATTAGAACCAAAATTCCAAGCGTTACGCATGTTTTAGACGCGACTGTGAACGTGAGTTCGCAGGGAAACATTAAAGTTTCTGCTACGCTATTTAGCCTTGAAACCGGCGCGCTTATTTGGGATCAAGCTTTTTTAGGGCAAGTTAATGATAGGAATTTTTTCTCAATTCAATCTGAAATTGCCAGTGGCGCAGCATCGTCTTTGTCGGTTGCCATTAGCCCTAAAATGGAAGAGGCACTGTATGCGTTGCCTACTAATAATGTAGCCGCTTATGAATTATACGTAGAGGGGCAGCAGCAGATGAATCTGTTAAGCCATGAGCCTTTGCGTAAATCCATTGAGCTTTTCAGTGGTGCTATTGCACTTGATCCTTCTTTTGAAGCTGCCTATGTTGCAAGGGCAAATGCATATCGTTTGATAATGTCTTATTTTGACACTCCCAGTGAAGTACTTCCAATGGTGGTGAGTAGCGTGCAAGGTGCGCTAGCGGTCTCGAGTAATAACGCAGATGCGCTATCGTCACTGGGTCTTGCCTACGTATTTGCGTGGAGGTGGAATGATGCTTGGAAGGTGCTTAATGCCGCGAAATCCCAAAACTCCGAACTGGTGTTAACCGAGCTAGGTTTCGCCCTATATTACGCTGGCTTAGGGGATGTTGAAGGTGTCAAAAGAGCGCTAAGGCAGGCCGATAAGCTTGATCCGTTAAATGTTGAGTTAGCAGATTGGGGGCATTGGGCATTGGCAATGGTAGGTGATTTTGATGCAGCGGTGGCCTGGGCTAGGGTCAAAATAAAGCAACACCCTCGGGTAAGCGTATTATATAGCGGAGCGAGTGTTTCGCTTTCGTTAATGGGGGAGCACGAAGAAGCTATTGCGTTTGCTCAAAAAGGAGTAGCGCTCGCTCCACAATATCCGTTTGCTTTAATTGCACTGTCTCAAGCATATGGTTATGCAGGTGATAAGCACAAAATAGCGCCGCTATTAAAGCAGGCCGAAACGTTAAACGCATTTATGTGTCCTTATGAAACCGCGATAAGTTACATTATTCTGGACGAATTTGATCGCGCATTCGAGCTGTTGAATAGTGCAATTTCATCACGTTCAAACTGCCTGGTATTCAGCCGGTTCGACTCTCGCCTTTCACCCATAAGGCAAGATGAAAGGTTTGAGGCTCTACTAAACCAAGTAGGGTTGGACGATGTCTCCATAGCCAGCTATCAACGCTGACGTTAAACCATGTACCCCACATTCCTACAAACTTTATTTGTAACTTTACGTATAATGGAACAATGAATTATCTAGCACACCTTTTTTTAGCCCAACCTACTGCCGATTCTCACTACGGGAATTTACTTGGCGATTTTCGCAAAGGTGTAGCACTCGCCACGCTCAGTAATGGCGTAAGTAAAGGCCTAGAAAACCACTATACAGTAGATAAGTTTACTGACAGTCATGCTAGCGTAAAACAAGCAAAAGCGTTGTTTAAACCAGAGCACAGGCGTTTTGCACCTGTGGCGATAGATATGCTGTTCGATCATTTATTAATTACGCATTGGACGCGATTCTCTACCATTCCATTTGAAGCATTTTGTGAGCAAAGCTTTTCATTATTGGAAAAGAAGTTGCCTGTTATGCCCACCACCATGCAGCGTAGTGTTTCTCATATGATTACGCACAACTGGTTTGCAGACTACGCGGAGTTTGAAGGGATAGGTTTCGCTATACAGGCAGTCGCGAAGCGTATACGATTTAAAAATGATTTTGCTCAATGCGTGCAAGATATAGAAGCAAACTTCACGCTCTTAAATAGCTTATTTCTAGGCTTTTTTCCTGCCCTAATTGAACATGTTCAGCAACACGGGCCTGAGCGCGGTACTCCCAGCGGACTTATCACGGTTTAGATTCGATCCTCGGCAAAAATACCTGCCGCCACCAACTGTTGTAATTGGTATTGGCATTGTGTCCTAAGGGTATCTCTTAGCAACCTTACGGCGGGCGTTATGGATTGCCTACTAGGGCAAATTAGCCATAATTGGGTAGGCTTAACAATATAGTCAGGCATTAAGGCAACTGCGCGGTTATTAAGTAGGTCGTCGCACATGTCCAAACTAGACTTTACTGCAAGGCCATGGCCATTCACACACCATCTTCGCACCATGTCGCCGTCATTAGCAGCACGGTTACCCTGCATTTTAATTTTCACGGGTTGATTGTTGCGGGTAAGCTCCCACTCGTTATAAATAATATCGTGTAGCTGATAAAAAAGGCCGTTGTGTTTAGGTAGGTCTTCTAAGGTTTTTGGTGTGCCGTGCTGTTTTAAATAAGCGGGGGAGGCTACCAATAACCTAGGCACTTCACATATTTTAAAGCCGTATAAACTGGCATCATTTGGCGAACCGTAACGAAGGGCGATATCAACAGGATCGCGATAAAAATCGATGTTGCTGTCGCTTAAATGCAGCTTCATGCTAATACCAGTATGCTCATCCATAAAGCGGTTAAGCCAAGGGGCAATAACATTGCGGCCTAAATCTGACGATAAGCCTATGCGTAATTCACCCTCAATATTTCCTGTATCTTCTTGTAAGTTTTGCTTTGCGTGTTCAAGCATGGTGATGGCTTGCTCGCAAACAGGTAAGTAACGCTCACCCGCAGCAGATAGGCGAAGCGAACGAGTTGTTCGAATAAAAAGGTCGGAACCTAGCGTACTTTCAACTCGCTTAACCGCAGCGCTCGCGGTTGCTGTGCGCATGTCTAAGCTAGATGCTGCTGCAGTAATACTGCGAAATTCAGCGACCTTTAAAATAACAATGAGATCTTCAAGCAACATAGATTATCTATTTTCTATTGAAAATGTTTCAAATATTGTGCTGTTTAATTTGAAACAGTCAAGGCGTATTATATTCTCATGGCATATGAATATGCACATTCGTTCAGTATTTTACTTAAGCAGAAGGGGATTTCTCGATGAAAGCAATTGGATACACTACATCTTTACCTATAACAGATGAAAACGCACTAACGGATGTAGAGCTTGCCAAGCCTGCCGCGTCGGGACGGGATGTCTTGGTGAAAATCAACGCAATTGCCGTTAACCCAGTAGATTTTAAAATTCGCCAACGTGTGTCGCCTGAAAATGGTGAACCTAAAATTTTGGGGTGGGATGCGGTAGGTGAAGTGGTTGAAGCTGGTAATGATGTAGAAACCTTGAAAGTAGGTGATAGAGTATATTACGCGGGCGATTTAACACGCCAAGGCACCAATGCTGAATTCCAGTTAATAGACGAACGCATTGTTGGCCGTGCTCCGAAAAGCTTGTCTGATAGCGAAGCGGCGGCATTACCGCTTACCGCGATAACTGCATGGGAATTATTGTTCCAACATTTGGCGCTTGAAAAACAACAAGCGGGTAATCCCAAGAAAACTAACGAAACCGTGTTGGTAGTAGGCGCGGCTGGCGGGGTTGGTTCAATCATGCTTCAACTGCTAAAAACCTTAACCGGTGCTACGGTTATAGCCACTGCTTCTCGTGAAAGTTCTATACAGTGGGTGAAGAGCTTGGGTGCTGATTATGTCGTTAACCACCGCCAACCATTAGCTGAACAAATTACTGCGCTAAATATTGGGCCAGTTACACATGTGGCAAGCTTGAATGCCACTGATGCATATCTCGATGCCTACGTAGAAATAATGAAGCCTATGGGTAAGATTGCACTTATTGACGACCCTGAAGCGTTAGATATTTCAAAGCTCAAGCCAAAGAGTATTTCTTTACACTGGGAGTTTATGTTCACCCGTTCAATGTTCCAAACAGAAGATATGAGCGCCCAAGGTGAGTTGCTATCCGATGTTGCCGCGTTAATTGACGCAGGCCACGTAAAAACGACAGTAGGTAAGCATTTGGGTAAAATTAATGCGGCGAACTTAATTGAAGCGCATAAAACCCTAGAAGCAGGCACAGCAATTGGAAAAATCGTTTTAGAAGGTTTCTAACTTGTTTGTTGGGGGACCGCATATCGAGTTTGATGTGATAAAACTAGCTCAATGCAATGTTGACTAGCGAAACATAACGTATTCAACGTGGCGTACTAAGTGGTACGTCACGTTTATCATCCTATTCACGTTTTTATTTAGAACCTGCCTATGCAAGATTTTTTAGTAAAAATACTACAAATGGCTATATTTCGAACAAATAGTTGGTTGTTTTTGCGTTTTCTCGCAGTGGTCAGCTTTTATACCTTAGAGGTTCTGTTATTGTACTAATCCTCAATTCGCTATCTTCTTATTAACAATTTTTTACCCTACACCCATTGTTAATAAATTCTAAAAAGGCGAAGTGTTAAAAACGGAACTTATAATATGAATATAAAAAAATTTACCCTTACGTTATTAACGGTGGGCATAACTATGTCGCCTTTTACCCTGCAAGCAAAAGAACATCCTAATCTTATTCTTACTAAACCTGGTGTGGAAAGAATGAGAGACAATTTAGGCCAAGTTCCCCTGTTTGACACAACATTATCAAGTGTTAAACAGGAAGTAGATGCAGAAATTGCTATGGGAATTGATACGCCTATTCCTAAAGACTTTTCAGGCGGTTATACCCATCAACGCCACAAGCAAAACTTCTTTGTAGCTCAAAAAGCCGGTGTGTTGTATCAGGTACTGAACGACGAAAAATACGCAAAATACATTCGCGATATGTTGTTTCAGTATGAAGCCATGTACAAAGATTTACCGCTACACCCTCAAGAACGCTCGTATTCGCGTGGTAAATTGTTTTGGCAGTGCTTAAACGACAGTAACTGGTTGGTTTACATGAGCCAAGCTTATGATGCCATTTATGATTATCTTTCAGCTGAAGAACGGGAAACGCTAGAAACGAATTTGTTCCGTCCGTTCGCTGATTTTATCTCACTAGAGAACCCGCAGTTTTTCAATCGCGTTCACAACCATAGCACGTGGGGCATCGCGGCGGTCGGTATGATTGGCCTAGTCATGAACGACGAAGAACTTATTCAGCGTGCCTTGTATGGTATTGAAGATGATGGTTTAGAAGTAGGCGGTAAAGATAACGACGGTGGCACCATTAAGGTAGAAGGTCAGCGCAAAGGCTTCTTTGCTAACCTAGAAGAACCTTTCTCGCCAGATGGCTATTATACCGAAGGACCATATTACCAACGCTATGCAATGTATCCTTTCCTTATTTTTGCTTTAGCAATGGACAACAGTCGTCCAGACTTAAAAGTGCTTCAGCACAAAGACAACGTTTTATTGAAAGGCGTAAACGCGCTTCTTAATTTGTCTGATGCTGATGGTGAATTCTTCCCAATTAATGATGCCCAAAAAGGGATGTCTTATTACAAGAGTTCCTTGGTGAGTGCGGTGGATTTAGCTTATTTCTACGGTGATAAGAATCCACAACTGCTTAGTGTTGTTGAAAAACAAGGCGAAGTGTTATTGCAAGAATCAGGGCTACAAGCGGCAATTGACGTTCGCGATGGTAAGGCTGAACCTTTTATCAAGCAATCAGTGAACTTAAGTGACGGCGTGAATGGCAAGCAAGGTGGCATAGGTGTGTTGCGCCAAGGTGATGAAGATATGACCTTGGTGTTTAAGTATGCGGCCCAAGGCTTAAGTCATGGCCATTACGACAAACTTTCTTTTTCAATGTATGAAAAAGGCGAGGAAGTATTACAAGATTACGGTTTAGCGCGTTTTGTAAATATTGAGCAAAAAGGTGGCGGTAACTACTTAAAAGAGAACAAAACCTGGGCGAAAACCACCATCGCGCATAACACTTTGTCGATAAATCAGAAGAAACATTTTAACGGCGATTACGATATAGCGAGTCAGCATCATTCAGAGTTATTTACTTTTGATGCAGAGCGCGAAGATATCAAAGTGGTAAGTGCGACAGAAGAAAATGCGTACCCTGGTACCTTGATGCACCGCACTATGGCTATGATCGCTAACGACAACTTCGAAAAGCCGTTCGTGTTAGACATTATGCGGGTTGAGTCAGATAAGAAAAATCAGTATGACTTTCCGTTCTACTATTTTGGCCAAGTATTAGATATGAACTTCAAATACGATACGCCAACGAGCCTGAATCCGTTAGGTGATGATAATGGCTATCAACATTTATACGTTGAAGGAAAAGGCGATGCGGCTGACCACAACACTCAGTTTTCGTGGTTAAGTAATGGCAAGTATTACACCATTACTTCTATCACTAACAGTGAAGATGAAGTGTTTTTTACCCGTATAGGCGCTAACGACCCTGAGTTTAACTTACGACGTGATCCAGCCATCATGCTTCGCAGAAATGATACACAGGATACCCTGTTCGTATCGGTAGTAGAGCCTCATGGGTCTTATAGCCGAGTTAGTGAATCATCACAGAATTCAAAAAGTAGTATTACTGACTTGAGTGTGGTGCTTGATAGCGAAGCCTATACAGGTATTAAAATTACCGACGTTAAAGGTACTGAGCAAGTGTTTATTATCTCCAATGAAGATGCGTCGAAAAACGCCAAACATAGTGTGAAAATAGACGGTGAAAAGTATAGCTGGACGGGCCCTTACTTGTACCAGTAACTTAGTTTCGCTATAGAAATTACGTTATAAAATCAAAGCATGGTAATCACAGTTTCATGGAAAGTGTATGCGAACGCTGTTTTTAAATAGCAATGCTTTGCGTAACGAAATGCGCAGTGTAACTAAAGCCGCACAAACTCCGATAGTTGTCGTTTACATTCATATGTTAACGGCAACCTAAAGAGCGTGCGGTTTTTCTTTTTTTTTAACCGCAACATTTAATGCTGAACCAAACATAAAGAGGAGGCGTAGTGAAAAGGTGAATGACAAATATTCAGCTAACTCCTGAGCAGTAATGGATTGATAGCTGTACGGTATAGGAAAACGCCATGTCCACTCTTTTTGTAAATGAAGAAGCTTATCCCCTCCCTGAAGATCCAAGAACCACGCTACTCGATTTTTTACATCAACACCTCTCTATGTTTGGTGCCAAAAAAGGCTGCGATCACGGCCAGTGCGGTGCCTGTACCGTATTAGTTGACGGAGAGCGAGTAAATGCGTGTTTGGTTTTCGCCTTTCAGCTTGAAGGAAAATCGGTTACCACCATTGAAGGAATAGCCAAGAATGATGAGTTACACCCCCTACAAAAGGCCTTTGTAGAGCGGGATGCTTTTCAGTGCGGCTATTGTACTTCAGGGCAAATTTGCTCGGGTGTCGCGTTAATGGATGAGCTAGCGGCAAAGAACCCCAGTGCGGTGACCTGTAGTGCTGACTACTCACCCAAAGAAGATATTAGTGAAAGAATGAGCGGCAATTTATGCCGCTGTGGCGCTTATCCCAATATTGTTGATGCAATACAAGATGTTATTGCTTTGGAGCCACAATAATGAACCCATTCAGCGTACAAAATATAAAGCATACTCAAGATATTACCGGTTTATCAACCGAAGACAGTGCTAAGTATATTGCGGGAGGTACTAATCTTATCGACTTGATGAAACTTCAGGTTGAAACCCCTTCACAGTTGATTAATTTAAGCCAATGGGAAGATGAGCAGAGTATTACTGAACACGACGATCATTATCGTGTTGGTGCCATGGTTACGAATACGGCGCTCGCCAATTACGCTTATCACAAACCATCACTTTCCTTGCTATCTCAAGCATTATTAAGTGGCGCCACGGTGCAGCTTCGAAATAGGGCGACGACCGGAGGCAATCTACTACAACGAACGCGGTGCTACTATTTTTACGATACCACTAAGGCCTGCAATAAGCGCCAACCTGGTTCAGGATGTGATGCGCTAACAAGTATGAACCGTATTCATGCCATTTTAGGCACTAGTGATGATTGCATTGCCACTCACCCATCGGATATGGCGGTGGCCATGATGGCTCTTGATGCAAAACTGCTGCTAACCGCAAAATCGGGTAACGAACGGGTGGTACCCGTACGTGAATTTTACTGCGAGCCCGGTAGTACACCTCATATAGAAAATATTCTAGAGAATGAAGAGGTTATTACTGCCGTCATTATTCCAAAACAACGTCATGGCAGCCAATATTACCGTAAGGTGCGTGACCGTTCTTCTTATGCCTTTGCTTTGGTATCGGTAGCTGCTGGGCTTGTGGTAAAAGGCAATAGAATTGAAAAGGTTACATTAGGTTTTGGCGGGGTAGGAACTAAACCTTGGTTCCCTGTGAGCGCTATTAAAGTGCTTACAGGCGCTGAGTTTTCTGATGAAGTTTTAGACCTCGCTATTGATGCTGAGTTGGCCGATGCGAAGGTATATGGCAGTAACAATTTCAAACCTGATTTACTCCGTAATACATTCAAAAGCGTGCTGAATTCACTTTATGAACATCAGTGTGAAAATGATGATTACGAAGGAGCGCTTTATGAAAATTGATACTTCGAAAAACGTATTAGGAAAGCCGAAAAATCGCGTAGACGGTGTTTTAAAAGTAACTGGACACGCACGCTACGCAGCCGAGCAGCAGTTCGATGAAAAAGCGTTAGTGGGGTGGCTGGTATCTTCTGACACTGCCGTAGGAGAAATTACTCATTTATCGACAGAGAAAGCTGAAAAGGCAGAGGGCGTGCATGCTGTACTAACCTATAAAAATGCTGGACCGCTTAAGCCATTCAGTAAGCCCGCAAGCGAAAGCCGTTTTACGCAGAGTAGGGCTGTACTAAACGAGCCTCATATTCGTCATTTCGGTGCGCCAGTTGCTTTAGTCATTGCCGATACATTGGAGCAAGCCCGTTATGCTGCAAGCTTGGTTGAGTATACGATTGATGCTAAAAGTCCAGATTTGCTTCTATCTTCAGAGCAGGCCACTACCGTGCCTGATTCCCTTGATGGCGGATTTGAAGCTGATGTCGAAAGTGGAAATAGAGAACATGATAAAAAGGCAGTGGAGATAGAGGCTGACTATACCACCCCCTCTCAAATATCCGCGGCTATGGAGCCACATGCAACCATTGCAAACTTTGATGGCGAAAAGCTAAGCGTGTATACCAGCGTGCAAATTATTGCTTCGGCAGTGGAAGCGTTAGCGGTTACTTTCGAATTAGATGAAGAGAACATTGAGGTGAAAAGCCCCTTTATTGGGGGAGGTTTTGGTTCAAAACTAGGTTTGCATTACGATGCCGTATTGGCCTGTTTAGGGGCGCGATATTTGAAGCGACCGGTGAAGGTTGTTCTAAGCAGACGCCAGGTATTTTACAATGCGCCTCATAGAGGACATAGTTTTCAGCAGATGCATTTGAGTTGCGACAGTGATGGTCTGATAGGTGATATTGAACATCATAGTGCTATGCCGAAAGCAAAAGGTTACGAGTTTGCCGAGGCTACTGGAGCGGGAGCACGTGTAACGTACGCTGCAGAATTTATAAACAGTACCCATAGAATAAAGGATGCAGACACCCCGCTTATCGATTCTACACGTTCGCCTGGTGATGCCATTGGCTCGCTGGCGTTTGAATCGGCCATAGATGAACTAGCCCTAAAAGCGGGGATAGATCCGCTTACCTTTCGAATTAAAAACCTACCTGAAGTTCACCCTGTTAGCGGTAAGCGCTTTACCACCCATAGGCTTGGCGACTGCTTGCAAGAAGGGGCACAGAAGTTTGGGTGGCAACATAAACCAGCGCCCAAGCCTGGGAAATTAATAGGCCACGGTGTAGCGAGTGCTATGCGTATGAACGTTCTGGTACCCAGTGCAGCCAGCATAAGCCTCGACAGCAACGGAAAGCTTACTGTGCGTTCGGATATGACAGATATCGGAACGGGATCTTACACAATATTGGCGCAGATAGCGGCAGGCGCATTCCATTCACAGCTTGATAGTGTAGATGTACAACTTGGTGATAGCAGCTTGCCACCATCCTGTGGTTCTGGGGGCTCTTTCGGCGCGGCAAGTACAGGCTCAGCATTAATGAAGGCCTGCGAGTCGTTGAAGAAATCGTTGAAGAAAGCACTCAGACAAAAGTTGCCAAACCTTACGCCGGAATGTGAATTGGTGTTAGAAGGCAACACGCTGGTGGTTTATGAAACAGATGTGGACACCCACACTAAAACAGATGTGGACACCCACACTAATAGTAGCGAGCCACAGCGTTTTCTTTTAAGTGAGCTTATCGATAAGGATGACTTTCCTTTAACGGAAGTAGGTGAAGTGAGCGAAGACGACACCAGTGAAGACGAGCAATACTCTTGTGGCGCGCATTTCGTAGAAGTGGAAGTGGACACCCACACAGGTGAAGTGCGACTGAAAAGACAATATGGTATTTTTTCAGCAGGTAAAATCCTTAATGAAAAAACGGCGTCTTCGCAAATTAAAGGCGGGATGGTATGGGGGGCAGGGTATGCACTTACCGAAGCCATTCATCATCACACTGATTCGGCCAGTTTTATCAACCCTGACTTCGGTGAATATCATATTGCGGTAAACCGCGATATTGCTGAGGTCACGTTAGATTTCCTAGAAACGCCAGATTATGAAGCATCTCCTATTGGCGCCAAAGGTATTGGCGAACTTGGTATTACAGGCGCTGGAGCCGCTATTACCAATGCGATTGCAGATGCAACAGGCGTGCGAATTCGGGAATTTCCAATCACAATGGATAAGGTGATGGAAGGACTGCAAAATAAGTGATTAGGCTAGGTATGAGCTTAGTCAATAATTTATGGAGAACCGATAGGCTTTAACCGTAAAACGTTACCATTATCCTTAACTTATGAAGATAAAAATATGTGTGACTCTTAAATCGCAAGGACGCGAAGAGTCACACGTTGAGAAGATATATAAATCACGTTGATTATTTTAAGATGATTTCACGGAAAATATATTCCCCAGTCAAGGTGCGGATTTTTGGGTATCCGGCGCTGAGTTCTTCAGACATAGTTTGATTGTCTTCCCCCCACTTTTTCATAAAGGCTTCATATTTTTTCTTACTGGGCTCCAAATCAGAAAGTTTCTCGTAGGTAACGACTAATAGCATATTGAAGTCACCAGTTAAGGGGAGTTCACTTGCGTATATTTTCCAGTCTTTGATGTAACCCATATCTTTTTGAATTTGCACGGCTTTAGCCCAAGATTGCTGTAGCCCAGCTAAATACATATCTTCCATGTTGGGGTCGACTTTAACCATGGTCATCGAAACAAGCTCGGTACCAATATCAAAATCTTCATAGACATCAAGGCGATCTTTGGCTTGTAGGTTTGTACAAACGCCAATTAGCGTAAGGACTAAAAGTATAATTTTCATTCATTATCTCCTGATAATATTGAAGTGAGTTAATGCCCCCTACTTCAAACTCCAAGAGACTTTCGGAGTGTAACAGTTTTTTCACATATTGATTAAATTTCATACTGATTTTATTTTTACTTCAATCAAAAAATCGAATATTTTGATAGAGTTCCAATATTTAGACATCCATACATCAGCTGCAATATAGGCCATTTATCTATTTGAGGTTTTAAGAGTAAATAATAGCCCCTCTTGTTGCTAAAAGTGATTTATTGGAGAGGTTAGAGTAATTCGTATGGTGCTTTTATTAAGTGGTCGAGATATAAAGTTTTTTATAAAATTGAACGTGCGATTGGTTACTATTAGAAGAGTTGCGCTGAGGGTGTCTTTTAGGTTTATGTAGCGTTTAGGTTTATACAGTTAGTTAGGCGGTTTCCAGTATCTTCTGTCTCCGTATAGCTATTGAAAGGCTAATTGACGATGAAAACTGTGTTTCAATTCCTTGGCACATGCCTTCCCAGTCTATATTTTGTAGACCAGTGCGATCAAGAATAGGCGAGTGAATATTGGAAATATAGCCATTCTGATCAGAACGGATTTTTCTTCCCAATTTATCGACGAGCTCTAGGTAATCATGGAGAAGAAAAGGAAGCCCTTTAACTACATTTCCGCTACCAGAAAAAGGTTGTAAATACTGAGGTTGCTTTCCAATCTTAGCTGCAGCAACTCTTTTTTTGATACTGGTGAAGTCAGATTGTTCTGGAGTTTCTGATAAACCTACGCGCAATGGATTTAAATCCACATAGGCCATGCAGGCGGCCAAGGCGGCTTCATCAAGTAATGATTGAGATTTAAACCGCCCCTCCCAAAAACGTCCGGTACATTCGTCTTCTTTGTTTGCTAAACGCGCAATAAACTCATTTAAAAGCCGCATAAACCAACTGATATCGTGCAACCTTTGACGATATATATTTGCAGTTGCTATTACGGATTCTATTTGGGCGTCCGAAAGCAAGCTACGCTGTTCAGCTTGCATATATTGACGGGTTAAGTTAGTGCCTTTGTGAAGCGTATGCCATCGTTTCAATACTTCGTGAGTAGTCCACGATAAGGCTTCATCTCTGTCGACATGCAAAACGACGTGTGTATGGTTGCTCATCACTGCATAGGCGCAAACGTTAATAGCAAATATGCTTCCTAGTTTGATTAGCCTGGCTTCAACCCACTGACGGCGATGCTCGTAGCTCTTTTTGCTGTAATGGTCTTCACCACACAGGAACGCTCTGCGCACGCACCGCGAAATACAATGGTAGTAAGGGGTATCTTGTAAGCAGATGAGCGATTTTCGAGGGCGCGGCATAGCGTAAACTCTGTAATTTTATAAGTTTCACAATAGTGCCGTTTACATAAATATTAATATACTGAACTTGTGGCGGGTTTGTGTGGCTGTCCGAGCTTAAGTTGCTAGTGTAGGCGAGGCATCGAATATGAAATTCGGTGGGTGTCTAAGTTTTGCTTAAAGAAAGTGAATACAGCCTATCAATATAAAACAAAGAAGCCCCTAAAAGGGGCTTCTTTATGAGCTTATCTGCTACGAAATACTACTCCGCTAATGCATCGGGTTTAGGAGGAGTGGGGGCTTTTATGACAGGTGCGTTAGCAGCTGTGCCTGTTAATATTTCACTTTTGCCAGTAAGTAAGTCATCGAGGGTACCACTTTCACCATTTACCAAACCAACTTCACGAAGCATTGCATCAACTACAGGTGCATTCGCTCGGTAACTTAAAGCCGCTTGTGTAACCTGGTCGGCTAAACCGCTACCTGTAGCAACGGTTTGGCCACTACCAGATTGACCGTTCCCTTGACCATAACCTTGAAGAATTTTAATTCCTTCGATGTTCTCAAGAGGTTTAACTGCTTGGGCGATAAGCTCAGGTAAAACTTCCATCATAGCTAGCGATTTTTGAAGTTCGATCTGTTCATCTTTAAGTGTATTTTCTGCTTCATAAAGTGCTTGTTTACCTGCGGCTTCTACGGCAAGCACTTTCTCGTCCGCTTCAGGTTGTAGCATTTTCGCATCAGCGCTAGCTTTTGCTTCCGTTAAAATAGCTTCAGCAGTATTTTCAGCCGCTTCTTTCTTCGCAGCTGCTTCAACAGTAATATTCACCGCATCACGTTCCGCTTCTTTTTGCGCATCGATAACTTCAATTTGTTTCTTACGTTCAGCATCGGCCACCAATTTTGCGGTAATAACGGCTTCTTCTTTTTCAACTTTGGTTTTCTCTGCTTCTGCGGCCTTCGCGCGTGCCGCAGATTCTTCTTCAGACTTATTAGCAACCGCAATTTGTTTTACTTGCTCAGCAACTTCTACTTCTTGCTGTTGACGAATACGCGCTTGTTCAAGAGCCTGGCTTTTCGCAATTTCTTGAGTTTCTATCTCGCGAGACTTTTCGATTTCAGCAGCTTCAATCGCACGATTTTTAGCAATCTCCGCTTCGCGCTCTTCACGCTCTTTCATTTCACGCTGTTTCGAGATTTCCGCTTTTTGTTCTTGGCGTTTAAATGCGAGGGTTTGTTCCTGCATCAAGCGGGCTTCTTCTTCATCGCGCTTTACTTCTAAAGACTGCTTTTCAGCAGCTAAGTTACGTTGTTCAATAAGGATACGGTTCTCTTGCTGAATATCATTAGTCTCTTTGCGCTTTTCTTCAATAATTTTAGCAAGGCGAGCACGACCTTCAGCATCGAATGCGTTGTTTTCATTGAAAAATTCAAGGTCAGTTTGATCGAAGCCAGTTAAACTGACTGATTCCAGTTCCAAACCGTTCTTTTCTAAATCGTTAGCCACGCTCTGTTGTACTTTCTGTACGAAATCGGCACGTTGTTCGTGCATTTCCGTCATGGTCATCTCGGCGGCAACCGCACGAAGTACGTCGACAAATTTCGATTCCATTAGTTTTTTAACTTCTTCAGCTCGGGTTGTGCGCGTACCTAAAGTTTGCGCTGCCATAGATATTCCGGCTGAATTAGGCGCTACTCGTAGATAGAAGTCAGCTTTAACATCAACGCGCATTCTGTCTTTCGTTATGAGCGCATCTTTTTGCGTTTTTTCCACTTCTATACGCAGTGTGTTCATATTGACTGGAATAATTTCATGTACAACAGGAAGTACAATTGCACCCCCGTCTTTGATGACTTTTTCACCACCAAGCCCAGTTCGAACAAAGGCAGTTTCTTTGGTCGCTCGAGTGTATAGTTTGGCAAAAATAAGCCCAATAGTGATAAGGGCTACTACAATAATACCTGCAATAAATAGCAATGAAGGTAAGTTTGATGTTTGAAGGGTTTCCATACTCAGTCTCTTATTTATTATTGATAACGGGTGGCTAACCAGCTGTGGGTGGTTTTCTTAACAAGGATAACGCGCTCACCTTGTTTGAAGAGTTCATTGTCTTCAAAAGGTTCGACTAAAACATAGTGGGGCTGTGAATAATCATCGGTGAATTTAGCTTCAGCAGGATTTCCCTTCGATGCAATCCCAATAGTTATATGTGCTACCGCACCTATGAAGTCGTCGTTTTGAATAGCAGAAGTTTGAAATTTCGGAATAACAACCGCAATTATCACACTGACTTTCGATGTGAGTAGGGTACCGACAATCGCGGAAAAAGGGAGCGTTACCCAAACGGGTAGGGTGATATTAGCAATAGATTGGGTGGCGAAATTAGTCACAAACCCAAGTAAACCGAAAATGGTTAAAAGTACCACCAGCCATATTAGTAGCGGGACTCTATCTAAATTGAGCCAGCTCCCAAAACTAAGAATAGAACTACTTTCTACATCAATATTTGAGTTAGGCATATCGTCAAGCAAACCAACCATGCTTATGCCAAAAACTAGCCCCACAATTTCTATAATAAATAGAATGGCTACCGTGGCTAACGCGATACTAAACCAAAAATTCGCATCGCTCAGCAAAATATCTAACATTTACACCGTCCCTGATGATGTTTTTATTAACCTTTTTATATCACATTCTGTTTATATATCCAGTGAAAAACGACCAAACTAGGGACAGTTTTATATGATAAACCTAAAGTTTAATGACGGTGACCTTCACCTATCGCATTTCCATTTTGGTCGTAAAATCCGCTAGCGCCTGCTTCTATAAACCCTTGATTTACCATATTGGTTAAAAAGGGGTCGGTATGATCATCGCCAATGTCAGCATAATCGGTAGCTTTGTATTTACCACGGCTTTCAAAAAATGCTTCTAAGTTTACATTGTCGTTAACTGAAACTAATGACCACTCTCGGGTAGTATTCTTTTCATTAACACGAAACTGTTGGATTAGTTTTAACTCAGGTAGCCAAGCGAGCGTCATATCCACTTTGCTATTTTGATAAGTTAAATACTCAATTTTCATACAACCTTTGCCTTCAGAACGCTCTAAAGTCATTTTGTTTAGCAAAGTATTGCTAATTAACTGATAACGAAATGAAAAATCTTTTTCTACTCGGCCGTGAATACTTTCGCCCGGCTGATATTCGATAGCGCGTTCGTGCTTATCAAAATAACGAACAGGCTTGATTAGCTTGTTTCGCACCATCGTCCAAGTTTCAGTAATGCCAACCTGTGGGTACTGATGAGCAACCGTATTGTTATAGCGTAAAAGCGAAATTTCCGTGCTATTACCGGGAGTGAATCCGCGGCGGGTAGTGACGGTATAGTCAGCTTTCAGGTTGCCCGCTTCAAGTTCGCATTTTGTGTGGGTGTCCAAATTATTCTTCGCCAGATTATTAGCATCCAGAATACTAGTTGTGTGGGTGTCCACCTTGCTGGAGTGGGTGTCCAAATCTGTGGTAACAGAGGTTGCGAGGCTAGGCGCTGCCGTTAGTAAGGCTGAAATAACATACGTGGCTAAAGCTAACGAGGGTAAAACTAGGTACTTCATGTATTTAAAACTCCGAAATAAGGGAGCGTGAACGCTCCCTTAGAACTGATGATAAACGTAATTTTTTATTCCACTACGGCGTCTGCTTGGGTAACGATGTCACCCGCGAAGTCCATAATATGGAAGATTACGCTTTGTTCGTTTGTGCCATTTACTAAGAAAGCGCCAGGGCCCTTAGCATGAATACTCACGTCTTCTCCTGAGTGAGTTTCTGAGCCCATAGGAACTAACGCTTCTTGGTGATAACCCGGGGTAGTAGTGTCGATATCAGTAAGGTCTTTGCGACCAGTATCGTACGCTGTAGAGTAACCCGCATCTGAATTGGTTTCGTCTCCAAGGTTTCTGAAGCCAAGACCATTGGTGTAACCCAACGTGGTATAGGGTGTACCATCAGACGCGGTAGCGGCTTCGTCAGCGCCAACATTTACCACTTTACCTAATATAGGATTACCACGTTTAGGGTAGCCTGCAATGGTAAACACATGGCCGTGGTCAGCAGTAACAATAATAAGTGTATCTTCATCGTTAGTCAGCTCGTCAGCCATAGCAACAGCGTCAGCAAAGGCTAAGGTGTCGTATAAAGCACCATAAGCATTACCAGCGTGGTGAGCATGGTCAATACGGCCCGATTCAACCATAAGGAAGAAGCCTTCATCGTTGTTATCAAGAATATTGATAGCCGCTTCAGTCATTTCTGCCACCGAAGGCTCACCAGCAATATCGTTGCCGCGATCAGCTTCATATTGCATGTGCGATTCATTAAACAAACCAAATACGCGTTCGGTCGTTTCAGTATCTAAGCCGTCAAAACCAGATTGGTCGACGATATAAACACCATTCTCATACATATCTTGCCATTCTGCGGTAAGGTCACGACCATCCGTTCTATCACCTTCAACTTCGCTTGCAGCATCTATACTATTAAATGCAGCATCGTTGGGAAGAAAGTGGCGGCGGCCGCCGCCCATGACTACTTCTAAGCCATCCACGTCTAAGCCTTCATAGTTAGCTTCTAAGTTGGCTTCGAAGTTTACTAGTTGATCGGCAATATCAGGGCAGCCAGCAGTAACCGCATCTTCAGGCATATCAGATACATCTTCCCAGTTACGATCGGCCGACTTGGCGTAGGTAGCGGCTGGCGTAGCATGAGTAATACGAGCAGTAGATATAATACCGGTAGATTTACCCGCTATTTCTGCAAGTTCTAATGCGGTTACGAGTTCGTTGCCAGCAACTGTACTGCATTCGCCTCGCTCAATATCTTCATCAACACCAATAACACCTACATCGGTTTTTACACCGCTAATCATGGCTGTCATGGTGCCAGCAGAGTCTGGGGTTTGTGCATCAACGTTATACGTTTTAGACAATCCAGAGAATGGGAATTTACCAAAGCTAAGCTGGTTTTCTTCGCCATCAAGCCCTTTCAATTGGCCATCTAGAATTCGTGCGGCTGTGATGGTTGAAATGCCCATGCCATCACCAACGAATAGAATCACGTTTTTCGCTTTACCGCGAAGGTCGGCTACCATAGCCTGTAATTCTTCATCGTCAGCTACTTGAGCTACTTCAATGTTAGCGTTAGATATGCTGGCTGAGGTGCCGGTAGCATCCATCCACACTTGCTTGTTGTTTTCCACTTCTGCACTGGCGGCTATAAACCAGTCGTTGTTTAAAGTAGTAAGTAGCTCACCGGTTGCAACTTCAGAGCTGCCTAGAGAACAAACGTAGCTTGTGTCGGTAATCTCGTCGCTACCTAAGGTGCCATCTGCATTGGTGTCTAGGCCAGAATCAAACTGTACACCGCTATTCGGGCAGTTGGTATCGCCTACTGCTAACGCTGTTTGCACGGTTAAGCTGTTAAGACCGTTTGAACCATCAACGCCTGCTGCGCCATCGTTTCCGTCATCGCCTTCAAGAGAGCAGGCGGTTAGGCCGGCAACTGCTAATGCAACAATACTCAATTTAAAAAGTTTCATTGTTCTTCTCCACTTATTCGTTTATCAGGCCAAGGGCTTGGTTGATTAGGTGGAAAACAACATTTTGTTCTATCACACCTTGTGCTAATTGACTTCCTGGTCCAGTTGCGTGTAATGCTATATCTTCACCAGAGTGTGTTTCAGATCCAAGTGGAATAAGTGCTTCTTGGTGATAACCGGCGGTAGTGGTATCTACATTGGTTAAGTTCATACGACCTGCCGCATTATCGTAGTTGTAACCTTCATCAGAATCGGTTTCTGTTCCAAGGTCACGAAAACCTAAGCCGTTGATGTAACCTAATGTGGTATAAGGCGTGCCGTCAGACGCTGTAGCAGGTTCTTCTGCTCCAACATTAACCACTTTACCTAAAATGGGATTACCGCGTTTTGGGTAGCCTGCAATAGTAAATACATGGCCGTGATCAGCCGTTACTAAGATAAGTGTTTCAGATGGATCTGTGTTTTCATAAGCGGCCATAACAGCGGCTTCAAACGCCAAAGTATCTGTAAGTGCACCGGCTGCATTGCCAGCATGGTGGGCATGGTCAATTCGGCCAGACTCAACCATTAAGAAGAAACCAGCGTCGTTGTTATCTAAGATGTTTACCGCAGCTTCGGTCATTTCAGCAATAGATGGCTCGCCCGCTACGTCATTGGCGCGATCTGCTTCGTACTGCATGTGTGACTCGTTGAACAAAGCAAAAACCCGTTCAGTCGATTCAGTGTCTAAAGTGTCGAAGCCTGCTTGGTCAACAATATAAACACCATTTTCATACATCTGCTGCCATTCCTCGGTAAGGTCACGATCGTCTGTACGATCGCCTTCTACTTCGCTAACTGCATCAGCGCTATTAAAAGACGCGTCTTTAGGTAAGAAGTGACGACGGCCACCGCCCATAACCACTTCAATACCGTCTACATCAACACCTGTATATCTGCCTTCTAGGAAGCTCTCAAAATTTACTAACTGATCGGCAATATCAATACAGCCAGCCGCAGCAGCCTCTTCTGGCATATCTGAAATATCTTCCCAGTTACGATCAGCTGACTTAGCGTAAGTGGCCGCAGGCGTAGCGTGTGTAATACGTGCAGTAGATATAATACCAGTCGCTAACCCTTTAATTTCAGCAAGTTCAAGTGCAGTAATAACTTCATTGCCAGCAACGGTAGCGCATTCACCGCGTTCAATATCTTCGTCAACGCCAATAACACCCACATCCGTTTTTAGGCCCGACATCATCGCTGTCATGGTACCTGCTGAATCTGGAGTTTGTGCATCAACATTGTAGGTTTTAACTAACGCCGTGTGAGGGAAGGTTTCAAATGCCAAGTAACCTTCTTCGCCCAAACCGCCTTCAAGCTGCCCTTTGTGGATGCGCGCAGATGTAAGCGTAGAAACCCCCATTCCGTCGCCTACAAACAAAATCACGTTTTTGGCTTTGAACTGGTTGTTTGTCACTAGTTTTTCAGTAAGTTTGCTTTGCGCATCTGAATACCATGCGTTATCTGTTTGGTGTTCGGGTAAAACAGCTGCTTGCAAACCAGATGAAGCAACCAGTGCAAGAGCACTAAGCTTCGTTTTCCAAGTACGATTCATCGTCGTTCCCTACATTGAATTTAAATTGTGATGGTCAGTTTTATTGTTAATTAGTACGCAAATTACCAAATGAAATTGATTCTCGTTATCATTTAAGTGCGCTATTTTCAACGATATATCGTGAAAGTGACGTTTATTTGACAGATTTTTGAACGGGCTTTAACAAAGCAACTAACAGGTACAAGATTTAAGAGAAGGAGGGCAAGACTATTTGTAAATTATCTTTACAAATTAGGGTGTTAGAAAAGCGTGCTTAGAAGACAAATAATAAAGTTAAATTTATGAAATTTTTAGTATGACAGGAAGCTAAGTATCAGATATTGCTACTTAAAAGTGTGATGTTGTAACATAACATCGGAGTGTGACACACACAATGTGCTGCCTTGATCATACCAGTCACCTAACACGATTCTGGTAGCAGGTTTGCCATTGGCGGTAAGAGAATGGATGTTAGGGCGGTGTGTGTGTCCATGAATTAAGCGTTGGACCTTATGCTGCTCCATAACCTTAACCACTTCTGTGGGTGTCACATCCATAATGTCTGGCTTAAGGTGCTTTTGGTTCTCTTTACTTTCCGCTCGACCATTTCTTGCAACGCGGCGTCTGTACCATAAAGGCAAGGCTAGCATTAGCCTAGGCCACCACCAACCGCGAGATTTTTTTCTGAATTTTTGGTAAGCCACATCGTTAGTGCAAAGCTCGTCGCCGTGGGTGATAAGTGTGGGTGTCCCGTATAGGTCAATAACGGTGGGTTCGTTGATAAGTGTCATACCCGCTTTATTTGTCCAGCCTTCGCGTATGGCAAAATCGCGATTGCCATGCATGAAATAGATAGGCACATTTTGGCTCAAAGTCTTAAATGCCTCTGCAATAGCGGTATTAAATGGGGTAACGTCATCATCGCCAATCCATACTTCAAATAAATCGCCCAACACATATAAGGCATCGGCTTCCTTTGCATCGCTTTCTAAGAATTGCATTAGGCACGCTGTGATGTCAGGTCGGTCTGCACTTAGGTGTAAATCAGCAATGAAGTAGGTAAATGACATAGAAATGGACAACTTTGAAAGGTGTTTCGAAAAGAAGAGGCCGCTTTGAATGAGTACGGCCTTTGCTTAAGATGTTGCGATAGTGAGCATTTAAGGTTTTAAATGCTCACTTAACAGAACTAAGCTACAACCGCTTTTTCAATAACAACTGGCTCAACAGGTACATCTTGGTGATAACCGCTTGAACCGGTTTTAACGCTTTTGATTTTCTCAACTACGTCCATACCGTCGGTAACTTTACCGAATGCACAGTAGCCCCAACCATTCACTGATTCGCTAGTGTGGTTAAGGAAGCTGTTGTTACCCACGTTGATGAAGAACTGCGCAGTTGCTGAATGCGGATCATTAGTACGTGCCATTGCAATAGTACCAATCTCGTTAGCAACGCCGTTGTTTGCTTCATTTTCGATAGTATCTTTAGTGTCTTTCTGATCCATATCTGCAGTGAAACCACCACCTTGAATCATGAAACCGTCAATCACACGGTGAAAAATAGTGTCATCGTAAAAACCTTCTTTAACATAAGCTAGAAAGTTTTCTACAGTTTTAGGGGCTTTGTCTTCAAATAATTCTAGGGTGATGTCACCAAAGTTTGTTTTGAGAGTAACCATTTCTTCGTGTCCTGCCTTTAAATAAGTAAATACCCAGTAATATTACCGCATAACCAGCCATGCGGGGAAGTAGCGATGCTAAAAAGCATCGCAAAATCTTACCATTTGGCCACATACAGTGCTAAACTTTGCGGCCATTTTGATACTTAGGAATTCACTTTATGCTACACCTTTACAATACCCGTACCCGTGACAAGGCGAAATTCGTGCCGCTTCAAGAAGGGAAGGTGGGCTTGTATGTGTGTGGTATTACCGTGTACGACCTAAGCCATATGGGGCATGCTCGCACTTACCTTAGTTTCGACATACTTGTTCGATACCTGCGTCATTTGGGTTTTGAGGTGAAATACGTTCGTAATATTACAGATATTGACGACAAAATTATTGCCCGTGCTAATGAAAACGGTGAAACCTTTGAAGCGTTAACTAAGCGCACCATTGGCATGATGCATGAAGATTTTGCGGCTATCAATTTACTTGAGCCAGACGTAGAGCCAACCGTTAGCGGACATATGGATGAGATCATCGATATTATTAAAATATTGATGGATAAAGGCTTTGCATATCAGGCCTCAAATGGCGATGTATTATTTGATGTAAGCAAATTCCCTGAATATGGCAAGTTGAGTAAGCAAGACTTAGATCAGCTTCAATCTGGTTCACGCGTTGAAGTGGCATTGGATAAAGACGATCCACTGGATTTTGTGTTGTGGAAACCCGCTAAAGCCGGTGAGCCTGCATGGCAATCGCCGTGGGGTGAAGGCCGCCCTGGTTGGCATATTGAATGTTCTGCCATGAACAAAAAGCATTTGGGCGCACATTTTGATATTCATGGCGGCGGTTCAGACCTTACTTTTCCGCATCATGAAAATGAAGTGGCACAGTCATGCTGCGCATTTGATACACCGTACGTAAACGTATGGATGCACGCTGGTATGGTGCAAGTAGACGATGAGAAAATGTCTAAGTCGTTAGGTAACTTTTTTACCCTTCGTGACGTATTACAAGAGCACGATGCTGAAACCTTGCGCTTCTTCTTAATGTCGGCACATTACCGTAGCCAGCTAAGTTACTCGCAAGATAACATTACCCAAGCAAAAGCGGCATTAGAGCGTTTATACACTGCGCTTCGTGGTGTATCAATAGATGAATCTACCGACCTTAGCTACGGCGGTTATTTAGCGCGCTTTGAAGCTGCCATGAATGACGATTTAAACGTACCTGAAGCATTTTCAGTATTGTTTGATGTGGCGCGTGAAATAAACCGTAATAAAGATAATGCCGAAGAAGCGAGTAAATTAGCGGCGGTACTTAAAGGTTTAGGTGCTATTTTGGGCATGCTGCAAAGCGACCCAGATGCTTACCTTAAAGGCGGTAGCGAAAACGATGATGAAGCCGCTGAGATTGAAGCGCTGATAAAACAGCGTAACGATGCGCGTGCAGCTAAAGATTGGGCAGCAGCAGATGCTGCGAGAGATGCACTTAACGCTAAGAATATAGTGTTAGAAGATGGGCCTGCAGGTACGACTTGGCGCAGAGGCTAGGTGCTCAAAACAAAAAAGGGCTTAGCTGACATCATCGGCTAAGCCCTGATTATCAAAAAACATTCGCTTAAAAACGCTTTTCAATACCAACTTCAAATCTACGTTGTGCGCCATACCAACAGTTGTTGGTGTCGTAGCACGAACCTACGTACTCTTTGTCGGTCAAGTTACTTACACTTCCGGTTAGTTTTAAATCGTACTCTGGCATGTCATAAGACAGCACGGCATCAACCAAGGTATACGAAGGCACCGTGTCAGTGTTGTACTTATCTACTTGGGTTTCACCTACGTAGCGTACACCAGCACCTAACATTAATCCGTCTAATGCATCGTCGAAAAAGTAGCTTGCCCAAACAGAGGCACTTTCTTCAGCAACCCATACCGGTGTTTTACCTACTACGTCTGGGTCTAATGTATCTTCGGTCACTTCCATATCAAGGAAAGTCGCATTTGCTTGAACCGATAGTGCGTTGGTCACGCGGGTATTAAGTTCTAGCTCAATCCCTTTAGATTCAACTTCACCATTTTGTGTATATTGCGCAAAGTCTGACGTATTGACCACTACATTTTGTTTAGTCAGTACGAAGTACGCCCCTGTAAACGTGGTTGCGCCATCACTGCTAATATATTTAGTACCCACTTCAACTTGGTCAGCGGTAGTCGGTTTGAAAGCTTCGCCAGTAACTGAGTCGGTACCTGAAACTGGTTCGAAAGATTCAGAGTAGTTCGCATACATGCGCCATCCTGAGTCAAACGTGTACATAGCGGCTACACGGCCTGAAAACTCATTCTGGTCAATTTCTGTAGTGCTGCCGTAAGGGAAGCCAGCGTACTCATTTTCAGCTACATCGGTACTCTCAAATTGATCATATCGACCGTTCAGCAAGAACGTGAAATTATCGATACGTATTTCATCTTGAAGATAAAAGCCAATTTGCTCAATGTCGATAACGTGATCTTCTTGATAAAAGTCTAGTGGAAGCGAACTTACATCGAAAAGGCCGTTATCAATATTGCTTAAATCAAGCACTGGCGTATCTGTGGTTAATGTATCGCGATACGCTACGGTTGAGTCGGAGTTTTGATAATCCACACCGAATAATAGGTTATGTGCCACATCACCGGTTTGAACAAACCCAGCCACCTGCGTATCAACGGTTACACCATCAATTTCTTCATCGGTAAGGTACGCTGAACGGGTAAGGAAAATTCCATCCGTTGGTGGTTTAGATGGGTGGTACGAGTTTTGTTGCAACGCATCGGCATCGGTATAACGAAACTTTTGTAATACTGACCAGTTTTCACTAAATTCATGGTTTAGTTTATAGCCAAGCATAAGTACTTCGCGCGAATAGCTGTTCCAGTTTTCATCACCGGCGTAAACACTTGCATCTAACTTGCCATAAGGTGCTTCATAAAGGGTACCAACGCCGGGAAGTGGGGTAGAGGGCACCATTTCAGGGTCGTCCTGATAATAGGCAGATAAGGTAAGCTCCGTTGCCTTGCTAAGATCAATGGTAACTGAAGGCGCAATGGTATAACGCTCGTTTTCAGTTGTGTCTTGGAAGCCATCTTGTTTTCTACCTAGTGCCACAATACGAAATCGTGCGTTATCGGTAAGTTGGCCGGTAGTATCTACACCAAGTTCGAATAAGTTATCTGAACCTACCGCTGCACGAACCAAAGTTTCGTCTTCATCTTTTGGATATTTGGCGACCTGATTTACCATTCCACCTGGAGGCACTAGCCCATAAAGCGACGATGCTGGTCCTTTAAGAATTTCTAATGATTCAGTAGCGAACGAGTCTACTTGAGGATAAAGGTTCCAGCTGTTGTTGCTTAAAAGGGGGAGCCCATCGTAGAAAGTTTGGTAGGTATCAAAGCCACGAATAGTGAACTGGTCGAAAATCGTAATGGTTGGGCGACTTTCAGTGGTTACCCCAGAGCTATAACGAAGGGCCTCTGACACAGTTTGCGCTTGGCGCAATTGCAAAAGCTCTTGATCGATAACACTAATACTTACAGGCGAATCGATAGGGCGCAAAGAAGACTTAGTGGCCGTACTTCTGTACGACTGCATAGGGTTAACTTCAATGTGCTCAAGGCTTTCATCGTCTTGTTCTTGTGCAACTGGTGATGTGGCTACCGCTATCGCTAATGCGGTTAAGGAAGGGTAAGACCAACCTTTACGACCGTTCGACATTCTTTATTTCCTCAACTTGTAAGACTAACAACCATTGGTATTGGTTAAAAGTCTACCATATGAGTATAGAAATGATAATAGTTATCATTAAGTTTTGATTGGCGTAAAGGTGTACCTACAAGTTCCTCTCTACTGTTGTTTCATTTGAAGGCCCTGTTACTGGCATCGTAGATTCTTTTTTAGCGAGCTCTGATTTCCAGCGCTGCTGTGCAATGTGTCCTTTCATCAACTCTAAGCATTCATTCACCACCTGTAATACTTCCTTATCTAATGCATCGGCTGTAGGGGTGTAATCGTGCATACCCACTGAGATGAAATGGTCGATGCGCTCAGCATCTAAATCAGACAATAAATTTACCAGCGACATGGTGACAATATCGGTTACCGATTCTTCCAGCGTGTTCTCAATTGTTTTACCAATTATGGGTAAGTAGTTAAGCGTAGACACCTGAGAGTTTCCGCGCACCGCTTTACCTACACTTTTGCGAACATGTTCACGTATCACTTCGCCATGTTCATCGTTGCTTATCGATTGCCCTAGGTGATTAACAACACCCGCCATCCATTGGGTAATAACAGGGCGGCGTGGTGCAAGGACTTGCTCGGTAATCTCATCTACCAAGGGAGAGCCTGCGGCAATGTCTTTTTGTGCATCGCTCAATACTTTTACCACAATTCTGTCGCTGAGCTCTTCAACAAATACATCGTAATAGAAGGCGAAGAACCGAAATATGGCGGTGCGGTTTAAATCAATAATTTGATATTTGTGCAGCCGGTGCAAAATTGAAAATATGCGTAGGAAGCGGAACAGCCGCGTAGCCCCAAGAGGAATTAGCCCGACTAAATCGTACCAATGTAGAAAAGGGAAAAATACCAACGCAGGTGCTCTTTGCGCACGATGGCAACAATCCACCTAAAACAAAACTCAGTAAGAAAAATGCCAATGAAGACTAAATCAACCAACAAGAAGTTGTGGTGAATGGGGTCGTAAGCGTTAATTAAAGCGGGGAAGAAGGCATCTATTTGAGAATAGATAAAATCGGTAGCGTACAAGGCATCGAAAATTAGCCATGCTAGGTTTAAAAATAAAATACCCAGCATGACTAAATCTAAGATTAACCAGGGCGTTTCATGACTGTTACGTAAATTGTCCCGGTTAATCCTTAGCATTGCTCTATCCTTTGCTATTTAGCCTGTGCTATTTAATCTAGTGACGTCTACAAACAGCTTTAGCTTCTGGCCTGGCTGTAAGTAACGCGATGTATTAATGTTATTCCATTTGCCAATATTACTGATGCTGACATTGAATTTACTCGCTATGCGCGACAGGGAATCACCGTTTCTAACCGTATAGGTTACGCGTTTGGTTATAGCATCTGCGTTTTTTGAGTTGCTTTTGTTATTCTGCCAAACCACTAATTTGTTCCCAAGACGGAGCATGTCGCCAGGCGCCATATTGTTCCAACTCGCTAGTTTTTTAGTCGTAACACCATATTTACGCGCAATATCCCATAACGTATCACCTGAGCGAATAGTATGGGTAACTTTATATGCACCGTGCTTTTTGTTTTGCACACTGGCTAAACGCTGGCCTTGTGATAGGTCGTAATTGTCTAGGGCTTTCAAAGCCACAGGTACCATAATAGGTTGGCCAATACGAATAACGTTAGAGTTAAGCTCGTTAACTTGCTTAATCACTTTCACAGTGGTGTGATATTTATTCGCAAGTTTCCCTAAGCTATCACCTGGCTTCACCGTATGACGTACCCAATTCAATCGGTCGGTACGATCAATTTTAGCAAGCGCATCACTAAAGTCAGCGGCTTTGGTTAACGGTAACACTAATCTATGCGGGCCCTCTGGAGCAGTAGCCCAGCGGTTAAAGCCAGGGTTCAATGCATGTAACTCTTTAAGCGTCATGCCCGCAAGGTCGGCAGCAAAGGCCAAATCTACCTGTGAACCAATATCAACCACTTCGATAACGGCGACGTTTTCAACTTCAGGCCATGCAAAAGCATATTCATCACGATGTTTTAAAATGTCTGCCAATGCTAATAATTTCGGTACATACGCACGGGTTTCACGAGGTAAGTTTAACGACCAAAAATCGGTAGGCTTACCGGCTTTTTTATTTGCGCGAATGGCTTTAGATACACGACCTTCGCCACTGTTATACGCCGCTAGAGCATGTAGCCAATCGCCATCGAACATGTTCGATAAATAGGTTAGGTAATCTAAAGCACCTTTGGTGGACGCTATAACGTCACGACGCCCATCGTACCACCAGGTTTGCTCCATTCCGAAACGCTTGCCCGTACCGGGAATAAATTGCCACATACCAGCGGCTCGGCCATGAGAGTAGGCAAAAGGGTCGAAAGCACTTTCAACAATGGGCAATAACACCAATTCCATTGGCATATCACGCTTCTCTATTTCGTCAACAATGTAATAGAGAAACGGCTTGGCACGAGTAACCACACGTTTCATGTACTCTGGATGCTTTAAATACCAGTTTTTTTGTACATCAACGCGACGATCATCAGGAATATATAAATTAAGCCCGTCACTTACTCGCTGCCATACATTGGTAATAATGGCTTCGGTTTCTACTGAAGGGTCGTCAATAAGTTCCTCTGCTTCCGACAGCAGATTATCTTTAGGGTGCACTACATCAATAACGCCTTCGCGCGCTATTTCACAGTCTTCAATTGCTTCTGGTGTGTCGTGTAATGTGTTGCAAGGTTCAGTAGCGCCTTCAACATTTTGTACATTCACCACGTCTTCTTGTATTTGTTCTTCGGTGATTTGGCACCCACTTAGCCCTAACGCTAATAAAACGGGTGACAAAACAAACAACTTCAACTGCATGTAGAAGGGACCTCTCGAATACCTGCAAACCGCACATTCTACCTTCAGTGCGTTAGTTTTGCATTAAAACTCATCTTTCCAGCGCCGAACTGCAGCAAATACCGCTACATCGTCGCCCATGTTTTTTTCGCAATAAGCTTCGGCAGCAGTTTGTACAGAAAGTTCATGAGAACGTAAGAAAGGGTTAATTTGTTTTTGTTCAGCCAAATTTGAGGGTAGGGTTGGCATACCCATTTCTCGCTTTTTATCTACCCAAGATGAATAGTTTTGAAGGTTTTGATTTTCTGGTTCTACTTCTAAAGCAAAGCGTACGTTCGATTGAGTATATTCGTGAGTACAGTAAACCAGCGTGTTGTCGGGCAAGCGCTTCAGCTTGTTCAGCGAGTGCAACATTTGTTCAGGCGAACCTTCGAACAACCGACCACAACCTGCTGAAAATAAGGTATCGCCACAAAACAAAACGTTATGGCCAAAAAACGCAATATGATCGAGCGTATGACCGGGCACTTCCATTACTTGGAATTCTAAATCTAATACTGGAAGCTGTAAGGTATCGCCTTGCGAAACGGATTTAGTGATGCCACGAATATGACCCCCTCTTGGGCCAATAACGGGAAGGCCTGGGTTTGCTGAGACTAATTTGGCAATGCCACCCGTATGGTCATGATGGTGATGGGTTATTAATACGGCCGCTAAATGTAAATTTTCACTTTTTAAAAACGAGAGTACGGGCTCTGCATCGCCTGGGTCGACAACGATCGCTTGTTCGTTATTGTGAATACACCAGATGTAATTGTCGCTAAATGCTTCTATTGGAAAAATTGAAATGCCGTGAGGAAGAACGTTAGTCGTCATTGTGCACCTGCTTGTGTAGGTATAATTATGCGATACTATAAGAACTTGTTGTACACAGAGCAACCTTAAGGCACGCTTAGCAACTATGAGATCAGCATTTCATTCCCAAGCCCCTCGTTATCCTGAAGACTGGACCGACTTTCCAGCAGGAGAGCAAATTAAGCAAGCCATCACGCAGGTGTGCGACGACTACACCCAACGCATTTTTGGGTATCACTTCGTGAAACTCGGCAGTTTAAGTGCGCAAATACCGTTGAAGCAAAGCCCTATACGCAACATTATTAGCCAAGTGCCATTTAGTGCTATGCATTTAGAGCACGATGAAATAAGTGAAAGTGCGAATAATAGTGGTGAGCGGACAGAAAGCGTTGATAGTTCAGCAAGCCCCAAAATAGTAGGACAGTCACATCAGCTGCCATTTTCTGAAAACAGCATAGATGGCTTTTTACTAGCCAATGAATTGGACTTTGCGCAAGACCCTCACGAAATTTTACGGGAAGTAGACCGAGTTATTACTCAAAGTGGTTACGTTATTATTAGCGGTTTCAACCCGTTGAGTTTAGCCGGCATCGCCAAGTACTTACCGGTCAAGCGCGACAATAAACTGCATGACGCTCGTTTTTTTACCTCATATCGCATTAAAGATTGGTTGCAGCTGTTGGGCTTTGAAATTGTAGAACAGCGCCAAATTATGTTTTCTACATTGTTTTTTGAACAGCGGTGGGGTTACGCGAAAAACATTCAGCAATACCTTTCCACTTACTTCCCGTGGTGCAGTGCCGTTTACGTAATACTGGCCAGAAAGCGAGTAATGCCTATGACGGCTATTCGGCCAAAACTTCAACTAAAACGCCAGTTCTCTCCTGTCGGTGCCGCCAGCGCCAGAACTTCTTCATACAATAAAGCCAAAAGCTGAGACACCCACAGTTTTGGTCTAAGCCGAAACTTGGACACCCACAGTTTAGCTAACCGAACCTAACCATGGACACCCACGATATTTCTGGGTGCTTAAACGTGGACACCCACGTTAATTTGGAATTTTAATCAGTGGATATCCATTTTTTGATTGGGGTTAAAACATGGATGTCCACTTTTATCACCGATTTGACGAGAGCCAAAAACAAGAAGCCAAAAACAAGACACCCACAACTCAGTTGGTCAATATAAAAGTGGGTGTCCGCAATAGAACTGGGATTTTAATAAGTGGGTGCCCATGTTTTTAGTGGCGTTAATACATGGATGTCCACTTTTAAACTAGGCAGAGAAACAAGAAAATCTACATCATTTTCCCATAAACAAAAAAGCCGCGTTGAGACTATCAACACGGCTTTCAAATTTTCTGGCGGTTCGTTTACCTAAAAAGTCAGCAACCCAGTTTTACTTAACGCGCATACCAGGCAATGCACCTTCGTGTGGCTCTAAGATATAAAGCTCATCACCACCAGGGCCGGCAGCTAATACCATGCCTTCAGACATACCAAAGCGCATCTTACGCGGTGCTAGGTTAGCCACCATTACGGTATGCTTCCCGATTAACGCCTCAGGCGAGTAGGCAGACTTAATACCTGCAAATACCTGCTTTGTTTCGCCGCCTAAATCTAGCTCTAAACGTAGAAGTTTGTCGGCCTTTTCAACATGCTCAGCGTTGGCGATACGTGCAATACGTAAATCTACTTTAGCGAAGTCGTCGAACGAGATTGTCTCGCTAATAGGATCTTTACCTAACGGGCTGTCTGGGTTAACCGTTGGCTTTGCTGGCTCTAGGTTTTCTTTTGAATCATCAACCATGGCGTCTACTTTCTCCATTTCTACACGTTGCATCATTGGCTTAAACTTGTTGATAGCATGGCCCGTTAGCACGGTTTCAAGAGACGACCACGTAAACTCATCGTTCAAGAAGCCTTCCGCTTTTTCTGCCAATACTGGAAGCACAGGTTTTAAGTAAATGACCAACAGGCGGAACATATTAATACCCAACGAACATACATCGTGAGTGAACTGCTGTTTGGTTTCGTCTTTAATAGTTACCCAAGGGGCGTTGGTATCAATGAACTGGTTGGCTTTATCGGCCAATGTCATGATTTCACGTATTGCTTGATGGTAACGACGGCGCTCGAATAAATCGGCAATAGTGTCGGCTGCATTTTGGAACTCGGTAATAAGCTCGGGCTCTAACACGTTGTCAGACAATTTGCCGTCAAAACGCTTAGTAATAAAGCTGGCACAACGGCTAGCAATGTTTACTACCTTACCTACTAAGTCTGAATTCACTTTTTGAGCGAAATCGGTAAAGTTTAAGTCGATGTCGGTTACGCTATCGCCAAGCTTAGACGCAAAGTAATAACGTAAGTACTCTGGGTTTAAGTGGTCTAAATAAGTGCGCCCTTTAATAAAGGTGCCGCGAGACTTAGACATTTTCGCCCCATTCACCGTAACAAAACCGTGAATATTTACACCAGTAGGCTTACGGTAACCCGCACCTTCTAGCATGGCAGGCCAAAATAGGCAGTGGAAGTAGGTAATATCTTTACCGATAAAGTGGTAAAGCTCGGCGTCTGAATCGGCTTTCCAGAAATCGTCGAATTCCAAGTTATTTTGGTCGCAGAAGTTTTTAAAGCTGGCCATGTAGCCAACGGGGGCATCTACCCATACATAGAAAAACTTATTCGGCGCACCTGGAATTTCAAAGCCAAAGTAAGGTGCATCGCGGCTAATATCCCACTGCTGCAAACCTTCGGTAAACCACTCTTGAAGCTTGTTGGCCATTTCTTCTTGCAGGGCACCCGAGCGGATCCAGCCTTTAAGCATGTCTTCAAACTTAGGCAGGTCGAAAAAGAAATGTTCAGATTCTTTCAATACCGGCGTAGCACCCGATACCACACTGCGAGGGTTTTTAACCTCAGTAGGGCTGTAGGTTGCGCCGCACACATCACAGCTATCGCCGTTTTGATCTTCAGCACCACAGCTAGGGCAGGTACCCTTAACGAAGCGGTCTGGCAAAAACATTTCTTTTTGCGGATCGTATAATTGATTAATCGTACGCTTGCTAATGTAACCGGCGTTATCTAAACGAGTGTAAATTTCTTCACACAACGCCTTGTTTTCAGGCGAATGGGTTACATAGTAGTTGTCGTACTCTACGTGAAAATCGAGCAGGTCTTGGTGATGCTCTGCACGAGTTCTGGCCACCATTTCTTCTGGTGTAATGCCCAGTTCCTGCGCTTTAAGCATAACAGGTGTACCGTGTGCATCATCGGCACAAACACTGTAACATTCGTTTCCACGCAGACGCTGAAACCGTGTCCAGATATCGGTTTGAATGTGTTCAAGCAAGTGGCCTAAGTGAATAGAGCCATTGGCGTAGGGCAACGCACTGGTTACCAGAATGCGGCGATTTTCAGACATAATAACGTATAGATTCTTCGCGTTTCAAAATGGCTGCAAATACTAGCGGAAATCCGCGTTTTTTGCATTACGAAATTCACAAAATACCCCGTAGACAGGATAATTTATGTTCTTTTCCCGTAAAGCTAAGCCACTCATCGACAGAGTTGCGGCTATTTTAGCCAGCTATTTCAGTATTGAAGCCGACATTACCGCACGATGGTGTGCAGATAAGTTAGATTCAAATCAAGCCATTGGTGACAAAAAAGCTGACAACACGAAAGCTGATCACGAAACTCCTTCCAACACATTCACCATCAACTTACCGTTTTGTTATAAAACTCAGCAAGCAACAATTAAAGCTTACGTGCTAGAAGCACTAAAAGGCGAGCTTACCGATCAGCAATTGATTGTTACCCAGCACATAGCATCGGGTGAAACTAAAAATACTGCCGTTAATAATATTAAAAACATTATAGCCGTGGCATCAGGCAAAGGCGGGGTAGGCAAGTCGACCACCAGTATTAATTTGGCCTTTGCACTTATGCAAGAAGGGGCAAGTGTAGGCATTTTAGATGCTGACATTTACGGCCCATCTGTGCCTATTATGTTGGGCAATACTGACGCACATCCTCATAGCACTGATAACAAACACATGCAGCCGTTAAGCGCTCATGGATTGGTGGCAAACTCTATCGGCTACCTAGTGCCACAAGAAGACGCCGCTGTGTGGCGCGGCCCAATGGCGAGTAGGGCATTAAAACAGCTTATTGACGAAACCTTGTGGCCAGTGCTCGACTACTTAATTGTAGACATGCCGCCGGGTACTGGTGACATTCAGCTTACTATGGCGCAGCAAGTGCCGCTAACTGCTGCGGTAGTAGTAACCACACCCCAAGACTTAGCCCTAGCCGATGCCCAAAAAGGCATTAGCATGTTCGAAAAAGTGGGTGTGCCAGTATTGGGGCTTGTTGAAAACATGAGTTATTACCAATGCCGTGCCTGTGGCACCAAAGACTATGTGTTTTCAAAAGATGGCGGCGAAATCTTAGCTGAGCGACATGGCTTGCCACTACTAGGTCAATTACCACTCGATATCACCGTGCGCGAACACGCCGATGCAGGTACGCCATTGCTGGTAAGTGCACCTGAGAGCCCATTAAGTGAAAGCTACCGCGAAGCCGCTAGAGCGTTGTCGATGCAATTAGCGTTAACCGTTGTGCCCAGAACGCAGCAAAGCAAGCATATTAAAGGCGACCCCATTGGCGTTAACAGTAAGCTGTAAATGATAAATTTAAACAGAAATTAGTCACTTTTAACCGTCTCAGTTATTAATTTTGGTATTTAAAGTAAATAGAGCTTATAGCCAGTTGATTGGCGAGTGCTACATACGCATAATACCGCACACTTTATAGTAAGGACTTACCGCTTATGCGCCTTTGCGATCGCGATATATACGAACATTTAAAAGCTGGGAAAATAAAAATAGACCCAACTCCCGACTACGAAGAAATTAGTGGGGTGACGGTAGATATTCGCCTAGGTAATAAATTTCGCGTATTTGAAGATCATCAAGCACCTTACATCGATTTAAGCGGCCCTAAAGCGCAGGTACAAGAAGCGCTAGACCATGTAATGAGTGATGAAATTGAATTACCTGAAGGCAAAGCATTTTTCTTGCACCCAGGCGAGCTTGCACTGGCAATCACTCACGAATCTGTGACGCTGCCAGATTATATTGTAGGTTGGTTAGATGGGCGTTCATCGCTAGCACGATTAGGCCTGATGGTACATGTAACCGCACACAGAATCGATCCAGGTTGGTCTGGCAATATTGTGCTGGAATTCTACAACAGCGGAAAATTGCCGTTAGCTCTTCGCCCCAAGATGAAAATTGGAGCGTTAAGCTTTGAAGTGTTATCGAACCCCGCCGAAAAGCCATACAATGCCCGCGTAGATGCCAAATACAAGGGGCAAGACGGCGCAGTCGCCAGCCGTATATCGTCAGACGATAAAAACAGCGCCTAAACTCTACGGCGCAAAAACTCTATAAAGCAAAACATGTAACAAAACATGAAGTAAAGTATAAAAAGGATGCGCAGTGAGTGCCAATAAGCCGTTCGACAAAAGCTCGTTTATTATTCTTGTTGCCCTTCTTACTTCGCTTGCGCTTGGCTCAGGAATATACTTTTCAGATCTAAGTGCTGATATTGCACTTACCGCAGGCATTACCTTGTTTGTGGCTATATTATGGGTAACGGAAGCGCTGCCCATACCAGCCACTTCACTTATCCCGTTTGCACTATTTCCTCTTGCCGGGGTATTGACCCATGCCGAAGCGGCTTCATCGCTAGGTAGCCACGTTATTATCTTGCTAATGGCGGCGTTCATGCTATCGAAAGGGTTAGAGAAAGCTAACCTACATCAACGGTTCGCTATTTATATGCTACGAGTCACTGGGGCGGGAAGCCCGCTAAAGCTAATATTAAGTTTTATGCTGACCACCGCTATTTTAAGCATGTGGATAAGTAACACAGCCACCATTTTAATGATGCTACCTATGGCCATGGCCATTATTAATGCGATGGAAAACCCACGATTTGGTGTAGCCCTTATTTTAGGTATTGCTTATGCCGCAAGTCTAGGCGGCGTGGGCACGCCCATTGGCACGCCGCCCAATATTATTTTTATGAGCGTTTATGAAGAAACGCAAGGGCATGAATACAGCTTTATTGAGTGGATGAAAACTGGGGTGCCCATTGTACTGGTCTCTATTCCGCTAATGGCGTTGTGGCTAGCACGGGGGTTAACGCAAGTGGGTAACATTGCTTTACCTCAACCAGGCAAATGGACAGTGGCCGAAAAGCGCGTTTTGGCGATATTCGGCACCGTCGCCATGGCGTGGGTATTCAGGCCGTTCTGGAGTGCGTGGTTAGGTATTACCACTATTAGCGATAGCACCATTGCGGTAGCCGGTGTTGTGGCCATGTTTATGACCAATAACGGTGAAACAACGCCTGCCACTGAAACGCGCAAAGGCCAACACGACAAATTACTCGACTGGAAAACCGCCAATAATATTCCTTGGGGCATGTTGTTATTGTTCGCTGGTGGTATTTGTATTGCTAAAGCGTTTAAATCATCGGGCTTGAGCGTGCTAATGGGGGAGTGGCTTACCGGGCTTTCAACCCTACCGGTGATTTTCCTTATTCTGGGTATCTGTTTATTTGTAACCTTCTTGACCGAAATTACATCGAATACCGCCACAGCCACACTACTTATGCCAATATTAGCGGCAGCAGGCTTTGCGGTAGGTGTAGATCCTAAACTACTAATGATACCCGCCGCTATTAGCGCTAGTTGTGCGTTTATGCTGCCAGTAGCTACCGCGCCAAACGCAATTGCTTATTCCACCGAGAAGTTTGATATAAAAACCATGGCACGAGAGGGCATAGTGCTTAACGTAATTGTTGCCTTAGTGGTAACAGGTGTGTGTTATTTAACGTTATAAAAACGGCGTTGTGCACCGGAATTTGCAGTTTTATATTACAAACTGATTAGCAATTAAGCGCTTAATCAAGGATTTGTGTAATTGTCGTTGCATTGTGACTAAAAATAAGTAGACTTATCGGCTCTTTCGGTCGGTGTGTGGCGCAGCTTGGTAGCGCACTGTCATGGGGTGTCAGGGGTCGGAGGTTCAAATCCTCTCACACCGACCAACTATCTTCCTGATATCCTTGCAAAAATCCATTTTTCAAATGTCTAAACCCCAATTTTGCACCGTTTTGATATTTTGGTGCGAGTGAGACGCCACAAAGGGGCTCTACCCCATAAACGGTTCAAAGTCATCATTGCAGACGCATGGCCTAATTGCTGACTCACCCAGTGTATCTTCGCTCCCGATTGCAAAGCCGTAGTACAAAACGTGTGTCTTGTTTGATAGCTATTACGATGGCGAATACCACAGGCTTTTAACCCTTTATTCCACATCAATCTCGGCGAAGCGTTATTAGTAAAAGGTTCTCCTGTAGACGGGTGAACAAATACTTCGCTATTTTGTAAAAACGTCCACTGTTTCTGCCGTAATAATGCTGTTTTTGAGCGGGCATTAAACTCTACGTCTCTTACTTTGTAAGTTTTAGTATGTTTGCGAATTTTTTTTTTGATTTTGCTTCGTTCAATCCGTGAGTAACCACGATTAAAGTCTACACTATCCCAACACAATGCAATTTGCTCACTCGGTCTAAGGCCGCTAAAAAACGCATACTCAAAGTAGTTATGCCATAAAGGATGCTGTGTCCGTTCTACCCAATTTAGAAAAGTGTCTATTTCTTCAATGAGCAAAGGGTCTGCCTCTGGCTGCTGATGTCTACCATTCTCAATACCCTCAACAGGATTAAATTGAATAGCTCGATCTCGCAGAGCGAGTTTGAACACACCTCTTAGTGGAATTAACGCATTGTTACGAGTTTTATTATGCTGAAAATCGAAGCTTCCAAGCAAGGCCAGTAATTCAGAATGCTTAATCGACTTAACTAACCTGTCTGCCAAATTCGGATAATAAAACCGTTCTAATGCCTGAGTATATTTTTCCTTAGTGTTTTCAGTGCACGTTAACGTATTCAAATATAACTGCCCGTAATCTTTGAATGTCTGTGCACCCGTTTCTTCATTGGCATGTTTCGAGTCAGGGAAAAACTCTTGCCAGGTGAAGGTTCCCCATTTTATCGCTTCCTGCGCTTGTTGCCGTAGTTTTCCTGCCTTTTTAATGTTTCCCGCAGTGGGACGCCAAGGCAGGCTCACATAGTGGCGTTTGTCGTTGTAGTTCAAACGAACTTCAATCGACTGATTTCGAGGAACTATCCCCGTTGGCCATGTCGAACCCATTTCTCATACTCCTGTATGTTCCAGTGGATCCTCCCGTCAGGCGACTTTACAAAGTGTACACCTTGTCTAAAGATCCCGTCATGGATTTTTTTACGGAGTGCGCCAACTGAATACCCTGTCAACTCGGCTAGCTTTTTAGTTGTTACCAAATTAATTGGATAGTTCATTTGGACACTCCCAACTAATTATTAATTATGAGTTACTGAATTCAGTAACTTCATGGCCAATGATGCGTGATCAGACCTGGCCGGCTTTATAGAGATTATTTTTAACGGTAAGTCTCCGAGGCGTCCAAGCGTTCCCCTATAAGCTTGCCAAGATACAAACGATGATATTCCCTTATCCCAGCTTAAGTAAAGTCTTGAAAATACCAAGCCTTTGCCAAAATTTTGAATGATTAAAACGAGAGGTTCATCGGTCTCAACGTTTGAATAGTGGGTTAAGAGAACTTCATTACACACTTTAGCTAAAGTGCCTTGGTGAAAAGATGCTCCAACAGCAGAAATTAACGCTCGTTCCGCGATAATATTTACTGAGACTTCTTCACGTGTAACAGCTTTCTGAAATACAAATGCGGAATATTCAGTTAACGCTTCGATCGGAGTGAAAACTGTTTTCATTAGATTAGCCATATGCCCGTCCTTAATAAATTGATTTGAAATAGCCATAATCGGCAAAGATAAAGTGTATTAGGTGCTCGTTTCGCAGAGAGATGCGTCTTCCTTCCCAAGTCAAATATGAAAGCGTCGATGCCTTCCGCGCTAACCTTTTAGCTATTTCGCTAGATGGGCAAAGGTACAGAATCTTCTCCCAATGACCTTTTTTACGCATAGACAAATGTGAGGCAAATATTGTTCGCAATCGCTTGCTGCTCTTTATTTCACGCTCAACTTCAATGCAGTAGGTGATATTTGCAGGGGAGCAGGCAATTGCATCTGGGTATTTTGTGGCTTGGAGTCTTGTCCCCAAATGTTTTGCATTCCGCCAATCCTTCCAGTTGTTTTGGATTGCACTAATTCGCAGCTTTTGCAGATCATTCTCATGAGCAAACATAGCTGGCGAAATTTTACTTGAGTTGAACACACGGCGATTTGTTGGGCATTCATCGAGTTCCCAAGCATAAGCGTGCCCCAGTTCTGTTATGCCTACTAACTTTTGCGGGCGACCAAAACTTGCAGCAATATTGCTCGAAGCGATGAGGCCTTTGGCTTCTGCTCGTTTCAAATACTGATGCGTTGCCTGAATTGATTTTTGTTTAAGAGCGAGTTGAACATTAACGACCGTAGCCCAAGTATCTTCTCTAAGAAACATCAATAATGCTTTATCAAGAGGTGACAATGTCATAGCAGAGCATCCTCCAAACTTTCATTATTTAAACAATCGGTAGTGTTAATGGGAGACGCTTTATAGGCCTCTAGGTATGTGCTTTCACAATGTAAGATTGGTACAAAAATATAAGTTGGTCTTTCAAATATGCCGATAGCTATGGCGCATGATTGCGGTAGATTTTGAACAATATTTGGGTGAACGTACGGAACTTCTTGCCGACTTATTCTGCGTTCTAAAAAGTTGGTTTGCGACGCGATTTCATTTACCGCCGTGTGGCGAACCTCTTCATTTTTCATAACGGTACCGCAAAGGTTGCTAACCCTGAGAGCAGTTTCGTAGTTATTCGAACGAAAAATAATTTTGAATGGGAGGTTATCCAACATTGATTCACGCACAGCATCTGGTGGCATTCTGAGCTGAACCGATTCAAAATCCGCCAGGCTTTGCTGGGTAACATGAAAACAACCGCCGAAGCTACGGATGTTCCCCATATAATTGATGACAGAAGTAGTTATGGTGTATTTAACTTCGTCTAGCGCAATACACACCTTACGAGAACAGTCTGCTCGGCTAGTTGTTAACTGCGCTACTCTATGTAGCAACAATTTCATTACTAGCAAAATACTTTCGTCTTCCGTATTTCCCTCTATTACAACGCACCCACCTTTTTGAATAACTTCTGTTATACATTTACCGTCAAGGGTTGCAACGCAGGGCAGAGCAGCAATTTCTTTTAGTTTTATGAATAGGCCGAGAGCGTCTTTCGATATCGTATCTCGTAGTGTATTCGCGAAATGAAGAAGGCCAGGAAGTGATGGGTTATCATCACTATCTGCATAGGCAGACAATGTTTGCGCCAGTTCTCGCTCGACATCTTTGTAATATCCTAGTCCTTCGGAGCTTGATTGAAGTTCGAATGTCATTTTCAGTAAAACAAACAATTCTCTGGCAGTAATATTGAATAATGGGTTAACTACAGGATGTGAAGCACGCAGATTTAAATAAAAGAATGGTTTTTCCGAAGTCTTGGCCGAAAATCTAAGTACATTTTTTAATGGCTTATCTTCTTTGGGGCAAAATACAAAGCACGCGCATCCTTTTTGTATAAATTGAAGATAGATCAATCCCAAAAATTGCCCCTTTCCCGTGCCAGTCAGGCCTAAAGTCTGATAGATTGGATGAGTCGCAACCTTAAAATCTATCAAAATAGGTTTATCAGCAGATGATAGGCCCACACAAATCAGTGACTTACCCTTTGTTGACTTCAGTACCCTTGCAATAAAGTTTTTACTCTTAGGCCGCTTGGGTAGAAGTTTTACAACATTGTCGAAATCTGGAAAATCGTAATATTCGTTTACGGTTTTAGACACACTTTCTATGAGAGACGAGAACCAAGGTTCTATATAACGCTTAATGCAGAAATAGATAACAAAGGCACCAATGGAACCGATTAACATCCCCAGCGAAGCGTTATTCAGTATTGCTATGCAAAACTCTTTGTAAATGTTCCATGGTTTACCAGTATTGATATAGCTTGAAAGTAAATATTTACTAAACAAGAGGACAATTCCAACACTAGCTAAAAGTGTTGTAAACGATAGTGCTGAAAAGACAAAACGGAGTGCTCTGGTTATGAGGGGCTGGTCTGCCCTTAAAAAGGATTTCCCTGCAACAATTAATGAAATTGCAAACAAATAGCCGGACACGAAAAGCGTCACAGTTAACTTGTCAGATGTCGCAATAGATAAGCATTGCCACAATGCATCTCGGGTTAAAGAGTTAATTTCACTGACTTGGAACAGAAGTAATTTGTTTGTCCCGATTGATAGTGGTTTCTGTTGAAATAACGCTTCTAGCATAATTAGAACCTCGATAGTTTTCAAAAAGTGCGTACATCACTTAATGTGCTAGTTTTTTTGGCTGATAAGCTTAAAATAGTAATTTTTTCTTGGATTTCTTATAACTAACTGAAAATTAGGTGGATTTTTATTGTAATGTAACGTTCATTAGCCGCGCATTCAGCGCTCTAGCTCAGAGCTACATTCTTTCGTGCGGGGGAAGCGCTCCCAAGCGCTGATAGAGAGATTGTCACCCCAGTGACAGACGAAAGGTCTGCAGGCCGCCGTCGGAGGGAGTGAACGAGCGGCAGACCAACTGTGTTTTAAATGATGCAATCAGCCGAAGGCCGGTCGAAATTCCCGTCAGTTTCGGAGCGTAGCGACTCGACCGTTTTAAACGCAGTTGGTCGGGCGGCACGACCGGCGGCGGCATCGGGTGAATTTTGTTGAAACGGAATGTCCAGTGAAGTGCAGACAAAAGAGGGGGGGAGGTCATAGGCCTCACGTGTAATTTACCCTCCATCATTGCATGAATCGTTCAGAGAAAAGCGATGATTCTCCATGTATTCATCTTTAATAAATATATTTAAAAAGTAGGTTGATGTGCGTAACGTTCTAATTAAATGGCTTCAACCGTACGAATTCATATTTATTTTTAAGTGGTTAAACCAAGGATTCAAAAAAAGTAATTCAACGCACCGGTTCTGTAGTTTTATGGTTTTATACTCACTACTAAAGTATAGTGAAATTAAGTATTTGTGGTAGTCTCTGCTTTGCAATACACACAGAATAAAAAAGTATTACTGAGTTCTGATTGAACCAGCGTCAAGGTGAAATGGAGTTTCTTAAACATGGCATCCTCTATCCAGCAAAGTAACTTTGGGTTTCTACAAGAGCATGATTCACTTTTAGTGGAAATTGCCTCCTCTGCTGAAAAAGCCTTCTCGAGCGATCCTAACACAACGTTAATGAAGCTTAGGCAACTGGGTGAGGCGCTGGCACAACACATTGCAGCATTGGTTGGAATTGAGTTTGACGATAAGACTTCCCAGGCTGATTTAATCTACAAAATAAACCGTGAGTTACAGCTAGAGCCGGTAGTCAGAGAGTTATTCCATACTCTTAGAATGGAAGGTAACAAAGCAATCCATACGTTTAGAACTCAGCACAAAGAAGCCATGAATGGTTTAGTGGTTGCACGTAAACTAGCCATATGGTTCCATCAGTCTTTCGGAAAATCAGGGGTTCAATTTAAACCTGGCCCTTTTATTCCACCTACAGACCCCAGCGAACAGTTACGTCAGTTACAGTCTGAAATTGCAAAGTTAAAAAGTGATTTAGAACAAGCCAGTGTTGACTTGGATTCCAGTAATCAACTTCATGCGCTCGTAGCCAAAGAAAAAGCAGAATATGAAGTATTGGCAATGGCAATGGACGAGGAATCTCGGTCTTTGGCGAAGCAAGCGTCTGAACATGAAGATGCCTTACAAGCACAACGTAAGGGTTACGAAACAAAAATAAAGGCACTTCAAGCTCAGCTAGCGGCGGCTGATGAGAAAACGCAAACTGCCCAACGCAGTCAGATAAACAAAAATACACAGGCGGCAACGCAACACATTGTGTTGGATGAAGCGCTAACCCGCATTTTAATCGATCAGCAACTGTTAGAAGCGGGTTGGACAGCCGATAGCGAAGCGCTTACTTATAAAAGTGGGGCTCGACCAGAAAAAGGCAGGAATATCGCTATTGCTGAATGGCCTACTGAACATAATGGCGAAAAAGGTAGAGCAGACTATGTACTGTTTTACGGTTTAACGCCCATGGCCGTGGTTGAGGCGAAGAAAGAAAACACCAACGTTGCAGGAAAAATTTCGCAAGCGGAACGATATAGCAAGGGTTTTAGTGTTTCACCCCCTATGCTGGGCGCATGGGATTTAGCAGGTTTAACAATTGCCTGGCCTGATGAACAAGAAAGCCATTATAAAATCCCGTTTGTCTATTCTTGCAATGGTCGCCCTTACGTTCCTCAGCTGGCTGAACAGTCTGGAACCTGGTTTCGTGATGTGCGGGAACCTGCCAATACTAAACGTGCACTCCCTAAGTTTCATACGCCAGAAGGCTTAATCGACAAACTCAAACGCAGTAAAGAAGAGGCTGAGAAAAAACTAAAAACTGAGCCATTCGGCTATTTAAAAGTTCGCGATTATCAGCAAAAAGCCATTATTGCGGTGGAAAATACGCTAGCGAAAGAAGTACGCACGGCGCTGTTAGCTATGGCAACAGGAACCGGTAAAACGCGCACCATCATTGGTTTGATGTACCGGTTTCTAAAGGCTGAGCGATTTAAGCGTATTCTATTTTTGGTAGATCGCACCGCACTTGGTCAGCAAGCCATTGATGCTTTTAATGAAGCACCACTAGAACAAAACCATACCTTATCTAAAATCTATAATGTTGCAGAGCTGGGAGATATGGCTGCTGAGGCTGAAACGCGTTTGCAGGTAGCAACTGTACAGGCCATGGTAAAGCGCATATTTATGAGCGATAACCCGCCACCGTTAGACCAGTTTGATTGTATTATTATTGATGAAGCCCACAGAGGGTATACGCTCGACCAGGAAATGACCGAAGGTGAAATCGCTACGCGGGATGCGAGTCAGTATCTTTCCAGTTACCGCCGGGTGCTCGACTATTTTGATGCCGTCAAAATTGGCTTAACGGCAACGCCAGCAAAACACACCAGCGAAATTTTCGGCACACCTGTTTATACCTATTCATACAGGGAAGCGGTAGCGGATGACTGGCTAATAGATCACGAACCACCTATTCGATACGAAACCTTACTCACGCAAAACGGGATTAAATTTGCCAAAGGTGCCGAAGTTAGTGCCATTAACACCCAAACTGGTGAAGTACAAAGTGCAGAGCTAGACGATGAACTGAACTTTGAAGTGGAAGCTTTTAACCGCAAAGTAATTAATGAAAACTTCAACAAAGTGATTTGTCAGCAGTTGGTTCAGGAGCTCGATCCGTTCGGGGATGAAAAAACTCTGATTTTCTGTGCAACCGATTTGCATGCCGATATGGTCAAGAGACTTTTAGACGAAGCGTTTAAAGACCTTTATAACGGTGAATATAACCAAGCGGCAGTCGCTAAAATCACCGGGCAAAGCGACAAAGTAGAACAGCTCATTCGACAGTATAAAAACGAACGCTATCCAAATATTGCTATTACTGTAGACCTACTGACCACCGGTATCGATGTTCCCAAAATTTGTAACCTCGTTTTTATGCGGCGGGTTAAATCACGGATTTTGTATGAGCAAATGATTGGCCGTGCTACCCGCCGCTGTGATGACATTGGTAAAACGGTATTTCGAATTTACGACCCGGTGGATATTTATGCCGCGTTGGCCGATGTTAATACCATGAAGCCATTGGTTAAAGATCCCAATATTACGTTGGAACAATTGGTACACGAAATCACTAATCCGGAACAATTGGAACGCGCGTTGAATGCACCCGGTGATGCACCTGAGCAGAGCCACGCTGATGTGGTGCTAAGTCAACTCAGTCAAAAAGTGATGCGCGTAATGCGAAAGGCCAATAAAAAAGCCGAGAGCAAACCAGTACTCAAACAAAAACTCGATGAATTACAGGGTTTATGGGGCGTTGAGCCCAAAAGCTTGCATAAACATTTACACGAGCTTGGCCCTAAGCAAGCCGCGGCCTTTATCACAAAACATAGCGGTTTGATAAATCAGCTAGCAGAAGTGAATAAGTTACTCGGTAGTGAACGCCAACCTATAATTTCTGAGCATCATGATGAGATAAGAGAGCGCACCCAAAGCTACGGCGTGCACCAAAAACCTGAAGATTACTTGGTCAGCTTTAACCAGTTTATAAAAGAGCAGCTTAACCAAAGTGCAGCCCTTGCTGTAGTGGTAAATAAACCTCGAGATCTTACTCGTGATCAACTAAAAGAGATTAAGCTATTACTTGATGGTGCAGGATACTCTGAAGCAAAACTACAAAGTGCGGTGCGCAACCAAACCAACCATGATATTGCAGTAAGCATCATTGGCCATATTCGCCGCGCAGCATTCGGCGAGCCATTGGTACCCTTTGAACAACGTGTTGCCCAGGCTATGCTGCGAATATTTGAAAGTCATAACTGGTTACCCGCACAGCGCAAATGGCTTGAGCGCCTGGCAAAACAACTGGTTCACGAAGTAATTATTGATAGAGAATTCGTAAACAGCCGATTTGCAGAGCAGGGCGGAGCAAAGCAGCTGGATAAAGTACTGGGTAACCAGCTGGATACAATACTGGATGAACTGAGTGATGCAATTTGGCCTTCCCAAAGTGCATAAACTTTATATGTATAAGTAAACAGAAAAACTATACATGTTATAAAGTACATGTATAATTTTTTGCAAAATCTATACATATACAGTTTTACATGTATAAAAAGGACATAATATTAATCATGACTGCATCTATCCCATTGTTACCACTTGATAATATAGAGCAGTGGGAAACCCGCGCAGTACTCAAAAAGGTGGCTGAAGCTCACCGATATCTGGCCGAATTAAAGGGTGTTGCCGCCAGCATTCCCAATGAAGCAATACTAATCAATACGCTTGCCTTACAGGAAGCAAAAGACAGCTCGGAAGTGGAAAACATTGTAACCACGCATGACGAGCTTTATAAAGCCAACTTATTTGAAGAAGCCATTACTAGCCCTGCAACCAAAGAAGTGCAGGATTACGCAGTAGCATTAAAGCTGGGCTTTCAAGCAGCACGGCAAAGTAAACTCATTCGCTTAAGTGACATTCTTGCCATCCAGCAAAACCTGGAGCACAACAACGCAGGCTTGCGAAAGCTCCCCGGTACAGATTTAAAAAATGCTCGTACGGGGGAAGTAGTGTACACCCCGCCACAACATGCAGACGAAATAACCGCGCTAATGGATAACTTGGTGCAGTTTATTAATAACGATGAGTTATGCGATGCAGACCCGCTGGTAAAAATGGCCATCATCCATCATCAGTTTGAAAGCATTCACCCATTCTACGATGGCAATGGCCGCACAGGGCGGATCCTGAATATTTTGTACTTGGTGATTGAAGACTTGCTTAACCTGCCGGTGCTCTATTTAAGCCGCTTTATCATTCAGCACAAAGCAGATTACTACAATAATTTACAAGCCGTGCGTGACACCGGAAACTGGGAACCCTGGATAGCCTTTATGCTTGATGGCGTTATCGACACTGCGCAAAACACAATTTCACTCATTACCGAAATGAAAAGTCTGATGGCTAATGTGAAACACGGTATTCGTGAACAACTGCCCAAAATCTATAGCCAGGACTTACTCAACAACTTGTTTCATCACCCCTATACCAAAATCGATTTTATCATCGAAGAACTGGGGGTAACGCGAATAACTGCAACCAAATATTTAGAGCAGTTAGTAGAACACGGCTTTTTAACCAAACAAAAAATTGGCCGCGCCAACTACTACATTAATGAGCCGTTGTGCAAAGTACTGATAGCACACAGTTAAGAACCAAATTATTAATTAAGAGACACATATGACAAATAACGAAATCGTTCAAAAACTCTGGAACCTCTGCGACGTACTTCGCGACGACGGCATTAATTATTCAGATTACGTAACCGAACTCGTGCTTCTTCTATTTATTAAAATGGTGCATGAGAACACTGAAGCTGGCGTACTAAAACGCCACCCTTTACCAGAAGGTTGCCGCTGGACGGATTTAAGTGGAAAGTCAGGTATAAACTTATTAAATGACTATAAAGCTATTTTACTGGCACTATCTACAGGTAAGCGCACTGTAGTAATTAAAGCCGAAAAAGAAGGTGAAGAAGATAAAGTTGAAGAGATAGTTGTACATCAAGATCCTCTGATCAGTGCGATTTATGCAGATGCGCAAACTCGTTTACGAGAGCCTCGGCATTTACAACAAATAACTCAACGATTTGATGAGATTGAAGACTGGTTCAGTGCTTCTCGAGATGGACTTGGGGATTTGTATGAAGGCCTGCTGGAAAAAAATGCCAGCGAGACTAAATCCGGGGCAGGGCAATACTTCACACCGCGCGCACTTATTAACAGTATGGTCCGCTGTGTAAAACCGCAAATTGGTGAAGTAATTCAAGACCCTGCCGCAGGTACCGCAGGTTTCTTGGTTGCTGCAGACCAATATATGCGTGATCAAACCGATAACTATCTCGACCTTTCCGCCAAAGATGCTGAATTTCAAAAAAACAAAGCGTTTGTCGGCGTGGAATTAGTACCCAACACTCGTCGCTTAGCATTAATGAATTGCTTACTGCACGGTATGGAAGGCGATGAAGAAGGTGTGATACATCTCGGTAACGCTTTGGGTGATGCTGGGAAGGATTTAAAGCAAGCTGATATTATTCTAGCTAACCCGCCCTTCGGCACCAGTAAAGGTGGTGAAGCATCCAATACCAGAGATGATCTCACATACAAAACCACCAACAAACAACTGGCGTTTTTACAGCATATTTATCGCAATTTGAAACCTGGGGGCCGAGCGGCCGTGGTACTGCCGGATAACGTACTATTTGAAGCCGGTGTAGGTACCGATGTACGCCGTGACCTAATGAATAAGTGCAACCTACATACTATTTTACGCCTGCCAACGGGTATATTTTATGCCCAAGGCGTAAAAACTAACGTCCTGTTCTTTACTAAAGGATCGGCTAAAGACGAACACCAGGAAGAAAACTGCACAGAAAATGTGTGGGTGTACGATCTGCGCACAAACATGCCCAGTTTTGGTAAGCGCACTCCGTTTGGTAAGTCAGATCTTGGATTTGCTCAAGAAGAGTTCGGTATAGATCCACATCTAGGTGCTTTTGAAAAAGTATTTGGTGAATTATCTGATGGCACAAGTAAACGTACTGAAGGTGAGTACAGCTTTGGTGCAAAAGAGATTGACGTCGACAAAGAAGTGGTGGAAGAAAACCACGGTATTGATGACCGCCTGGCACACTCCCGCTGGCGCTGCTTTAGTCGAGAATGGATTCAAGACACAAAAGGTGATTCTTTAGATATTTCCTGGCTGAAAGATAAAGACAGCGTGGATGCGGCAGATTTGCCTGAGCCGGATACTTTGGCAATGGAAGCCCGAGCAGAGCTGAAGGCCGCATTAAGTGAGTTGGATGCTTTGTTGGCAGCGTTAGAAGGAAGTGATTAATGTTAACTTCTTTTCCAGAAGAGTGGCAGATAGTAACAGGGTCAGAGTTTGTTGTTGATCCTAAATCAGATATTGTTGATGGACCATTTGGTTCAAACCTTAAGGCTTCTGAATATACAGATTCTGGTATTCCAATTGCCAGGATACAAAACGTAAAGAGATTCAATTTTGTCGATAAAAATATAAGATTTGTAACTACAGAGAAGGCGGAAGAACTTCACCGGCATAGCTTTGTCCAAGGAGATATTTTAATAACTAAACTAGGTGACCCACTGGGTTTGGCGTGTGAGGTACCAGAATCATTTGACTATGGTATCATTGTTGCTGACTTAGTAAGACTAAGACCAAATCTTGAGGTATGCGCTAAGCCTCATCTAATTTACCTACTGAATTCTGATTTAGTAATCAAACAAATAGAAACTCATGTTAAGGGAACAACACGTCCAAGAATTAATTTAGGTGTGATCAGAAATTTAAGTCTACCTCTTGCTCCTTTAGCCGAACAAAAAATCATCGCCGACAAGCTCGATACCCTGCTGGCCCAGGTGGAAACCACCAAAGCCCGTCTCGAAAGAATCCCAGAAATCCTAAAAACCTTCCGCCAATCCGTCCTCGCCGTAGCACTGAGTGGAAAGTTGACGGAGCAGTGGCGAATCGAAAATTCAGAAAAAATCAAATGGCCAAAAGAAAAATCTAAATTAGGAGAGCTAACTGAGTTAGCTTATGGTAAATCCTTGCCTGCAAAATTCCGCTCAGGTGAAGGTTTTCCTGTATACGGATCTAATGGAGTCGTGGGCTTCCATGATACTTATCTAGTTGATGGTCCTTTCATTATTGTCGGTCGCAAAGGTAGTTATGGTGAAGTAAATTGGTCAAGTGAAAGTGGTTGGCCAATTGATACAACATATTTTATTAATCTTAAGAAAATAGCAAACCTAAAGTTTGTTTTTTACTTGCTTAAAACACTTGGATTGAATCAGTTGAATAGGTCAACAGCAATACCAGGGTTAAACAGAGAAGATGCGTATAAACAATTAATTTTTATTCCTGAACTAAAAGAACAAACTGAAATCGTACGCCGAGTCGAAGAACTGTTTGCTTTCACTGACCGCATAGAACAGAAAGCCAATGTCGCACTTGAAAGAGTGAATAACCTCACCCAATCCATTTTAGCCAAAGCATTTCGTGGAGAACTTACTTCAGACTGGCGAGCCGCCAACCCTGAATTAATCAGCGGAGAAAATAGTGTAGACGCTTTGCTGGTAAGGATTAAGGCAGAACGGGAAGCGCTGAAAAGTAAACCTAGGCCAAAACGTACTACTGTAAAAAAAAAGTCAGGTAGCCGCATGAGTAAAAAGATCACTAAAGTTACTGACGCGTTAAAGCAGGCCGGAAAGCCATTAACAGGCCAACAGCTACTTGCCGAAGCGGGTTATACGAGCGATAGCAACACCGAGCAGTTAGAGCAATTTTTCCTAGATATTCGTGAAGCGTTGACTGACGAAAAATCAATCGTAAAGCTTGAACGCCATAAGGACGGACAAGATGTGTTTGCTTTGGCTGAAAAAGAAGAGCCAAACAAAGTAAAGCGCTAAGGAAAGCCGATGAAAGTTGATAAATTACACATTCGCTCTCGATTTAAAAACCTTGAAAATGTAAAAGTGGATTTTGACGAGGACCACCTGATGACGGTTGTGGTAGGCCGCAATGGATCGGGTAAATCTAACGTGCTTGAAGCCTTGGTTGCGATATTTCGAAACCTCGACCTGGGGGAGGCACCACCATTTTCGTACGAATTGATTTATCGGCTTGGTGAGCCAGATAAGCCCAATCAACGCAGTGCACGCTGGCTGGAAATCACTATTGATGCAGACCCTTCGCGGGGCACTCTTGCAAAGCAATACCAAGTGCAGGTGCGAGATTTATTAATCAATGGCGAAGCTGAGGATATGTTTGGCGAAAGGCCTTTAGGTGACGTTATTCCATTTTCAAAAGTGAAACGGAATAAAGAAGGTGTAGCTCCATTTTTACCTAACTATGTATTTGCTTATTATTCTGGCCCTAGCGATCGTTTGGAAAACCACTTCAAGAAACACCGTACAGATTTTTATCGTCGTCTTCTCAAAGAAGAGTTGGATTTGAAAGGTGATATTCGACCGCTTTTCTATGCAAAACCACATCACAGTCAATTTGTTTTGTTAGCCTTTTTCTTATCTAGAGATGATAACGATGAGAAGGCCTTTTTGCGCGAGCATTTAGGTATCGAGGACTTAGATAGTATTCACTTTGTTATGCGTCAACCCGGTTGGGCAAAAAAGAAGGATGAATTGTTTTGGGGAGCCCGAGGTGTGGTTCGTCGCTTTTTGGACGAATTAATTAAACACACGATATCGCCGGTAAAAGTCACTCGCCAGGAAAATACTTCATTGACTGGCAGTAACGTTCGAAACGAGTTTCTTCATCTGTTTTTGCCTGATGTTGATGCGCTGCGCGAGTTTGCAAAGGATCTCAGTCCAGACGAATTATTTAAAATGCTTGAGAGTACATTACTTTCTGAAATCATCTCCGAAGTAAGCATACGAGTGAAAGTATCAAGCAGCAAAGACCCACTTACATTCCGTGAGCTCAGTGAAGGTGAGCAACAGCTTCTCACTGTATTGGGTCTACTCAAATTCACCGGTGGTAAAGATTCTCTCTTTTTACTCGATGAGCCGGATACACACTTAAACCCATCGTGGGCAGTGAAATATCTTCAGTTTCTTCGTGAATTTGTTCCAAACCATGAAACCAGTCATTTGTTAATGGTAACCCATCACCCATCACCCATTGGCTATTGCGGAGCTTAAAAAGCAGCAAGTCCAAGTTATGTGGTGTGATGATGATTATAAGGTCCATGCAAAGGAGCCTTATATTGATCCAAGAGGTGCCGGTTTTATGGGAACACTCACAGAAATTTTCGGTTTAAACACAACGTTAGATTTAGAAACGCAAAAAACGCTAGATGCCCGTAATGAATTGGTACACATCGAGAATCGAACAGAAGAGCAAGATACAAAACTGGATTTATTAAATGATGAGTTAAACAGACTCGGTTTTTCTTTCGAAAATAGGGACCCGTTATACAACGAGTTTCTCTTAGCGTGGCAAGACCTCAGGTACAGTGAAAAACCACCTTTGACTCCAGACAAAGCTGTTCAGCGAAGAGCTGCAATGAAAAAAGTTATTGATGCGCTTAAAACCAAAAAGGTGAGTGAATGATCTTCATCAAGCGTAACGCGTCCCTCATTTCCAATAAGATTATTGCCGTCGCCCAACGAGCACAGGTAGAACTTGAAACATTGCCCGTTTCTGAGAGAAAGGGCTTTATAAAAAAGAAGTCTCATATTTGGAGAAGTTTTTCTAAATACCTTGCCCAAATGTCTTATGGAAAATGTTGGTACTCAGAATCTAAAGATCCTGGAGCAAACTTCGACGTTGATCATTTCAGGCCAAAGGCAGAGGCAAAGCGAACAGAAGAGCTCACAGACTCTGATGGATATGCTTGGCTCGCATTTGATTGGGAAAATTTTAGATTGTCTGCTCAAAACTGTAACCGGTTGAATACGGATGAGAAAGGGATTGTTGTAGGAAAAGGAAGCTGGTTCCCACTAATGAAAGATAGCCCCAAAGCAAATTGGGGTAATCGTTGCGTTGATGATGAAAACATCGTGTTGTTGGATCCAGTAGTTAAAAATGATTTGAGGTATATCGATTATGATGAAAACGGGCGATTTACTCATAGTAGGCTCTGTATTGGTGAGCCTGCATACAGAATAAGGGAATCCAGTGTTATCTATGGGCTTAATTTAGAAAAAATGCGTGAAGCACGCTTTCAAGTTATGAGAGAAGCAAAAGAGCTCCTTGAAACCATTCAACAAAACGCTGAAGACTTAGACCTGCTAGGTGATGACGCCCCCATGCGAACAATCGAGCGACAGATCGAGCAACTGCAAGCGAAAACTAGAGCCGATGCCCCTTTCAGTTCTGCGGTGAGAGCACAACTTAAAAAACTTGGGGCTGATGATTACTTAATCGATCGAAGCTTGGATGCTGCCTAATTTGGGGCGTAACGTTTGAGAGTCTACATAGCGAACTTCGGAGAGGAAAACTACGAATGGCCAGTATGTAAAGCCAAAGGCACTATTGCAACGATGAACGATATCAAAGCACAGCCATTATGGGAGCAGGGTAAAAGAGAAGACTACATCGTTTCTCGAATGAAAAATGATAAGTCAGCCAGATGACAAGCGCCAACCAGACAAACAGCATCTCGTTGGTACAACCTTATGACCATCATTTCTGAGACAGCTGACGATCTCTGGATTCATAGAGATGGCGAGAAGCTATTCTGGACTATTTCAAAAAATGCTGCTCATTTCTTTGAAACCAAGAAAGAGCCCGTTGGACGAAAAAGAGAAGTTGTTGTTTGCCATAAGCCATGTGAGCCATGGTCAGATCGAAGCAAATCCGGGCAACAGCTTTTATGGAATGGTCTTCATCCAAAAGCGAAAGATTTCTTATCAACCGAAGCTACACTCCAGCAACTGAAACCTGAAAATGCTATCGCTTTAATAAAAGGCGAAGATTTATCGCCTTGGCATGAGCAGGAACAGTGGAAAAAGAAAAATGCCAATGCTTCAAACGGGTATAACCCTGTAACCTATGCGAACAGCGCCAGAAAAGCTGCTATGCGAATGGCTAGAATGGCGTTTACGACAGCGGAGCAATCTAATGGCCAAACAGTAGAAAGGGCGGTTAAAAATAAGGATGTGAAGTTCCGCAATGAAATGGAGCTGGAGGACTACATAACCGCGTTGATTGAAGCTCAGGAGGGGATGTGTGCATTATCAGAGTTGCCTCTTGAAATGGACGAAGTCAATGGCGATAAAGAGCTTGTTTGTTCCTTGGACAGAATCGATAGCAACGGTCACTACGAGAGAGATAATCTTCAAATAGTTTGCCGATTTGTCAACCGCTGGAAAAGTGATTCAGAGAACGACGAGTTTATCAGGCTGATCAAGATGTTACGAAAGGTGTATTAGTGCGACACCCCTCAGTATTCTGAGCAAGAGCAGCTATGTTATTATAATCGTTTTACTTGCACTACCCAAGAAGAGTGGTTAAGTTGAAAGTGGAGGCACTTACCACTTTTTTCAAAAACTTGTATTGCATGAAAGGAAGACTGTCTGCAGAGTATTGCTCAAAACGTCACTACACCACCTAATAACTTGAAAATTAAAAAACTTATCAAGCCTGATAACCACAATATGAATACAGCTATCATTGCGAATTGTGTTTTATAAAAAACAGGTTCGCCTTTTTTAACTCTGTCCCACTCATACTTTAAAATGAGTCTGGAGTCATTTCTAATGTTCTCTAAGATCTCGCTTGTCGGTGACCAGTTTCTAACACTAGCTTGTAATCGAAAGTTCTCAAGTAAATCGGAGAGCCTTTTTATTTCCGGATTTTCATCTTTTGGGTTTAACCTAAGCATAACTCGCGTGAACAATCCTGATACTTTTGCTTGAGCATCTCTTATTTCAGAGTCGCTGTATCTGATTCTACAGTTTACTTGTTTCTCAACATTATTCTCTTGATACATTTTGGATAGCACTATTGCATTTGCGATAAAATCAGTGAATCGACCAGACTTCTGCCCTAAATGCCTCTATCCAATCTCTCCTAAACTCGCAAACTTTTTGTTCTTTGGACATTATAAGAGATACAAATGAGAATAAGCCCGCGATTATGGATGCTGTTATTACACCTATTGGTATCAAAATGGATTGTGATATATCTATCATTAATATAATTTTAAAAATCAATGGATTAAATTTATGCTACTTCAAATTTCTTCGCATTGGAAGCTGAAAAATTGTTTAGTAAAGTCTGGTCGATTCAAGTTTTAGGTCTATTGATTGGTGTAAGCCTTTTTAGGTAATAATATGATATTTTGGTTTTCCAAATTGTTTTCCACAGTAAAGGCTACGCAACGGGGCCATTTGATGCTTAGTTTTCTTTGTCTAGAGGCCCAGATTTAATCAGCTTTCATATCGTTTAGAGCATATAAAAAATATTGTCATGTAGATAAAGTTGTTTGCTATTTGAAACGCGCGTTCAAGCTCAAATCAGTCTAGATTTGCACCGGAACGTGCACTCAAACAACACTTTTTTTAACCTTAAAAGTAACCCTATGTAGCACTATATAGTGTCGCTCTGACGGGAGTACCACTATATATTGCTATGTAATGTGATCAGACTATTTTCAAATCCTCTCACACCGACCAACTTCTCTGCTCCCCGCAGTACACAAGACCAAATCATATCTATTTATTTAAACATTCCAAAACTAGCTCAGTTCCACGCCAACACCAATTACTCTTAATACTTAAGACAGTTTTCGTTCAACGAAGCGCTTTAAACAAGCCCATTCTTTTTTTGCTGAAGCCTTAGTGCCATCAAGAGTCATGAAGCTGGCAAACCAACCTAGTGTTAAAATCATCAGTACAGCTCCATTCGTGTCTTTATCATCAACAATTAAAGCCATAGCAAGCATTACGCTGGCCCATATTATCGCGTGACCGAGCACTAATGGTGAATCTGACGAGGAATTGCCTTCAATTTTATTTAATACTCGACATACTCTTTGAATAATTTTGGCTCGGCCAGAAGACGCCTTCATCTCTGCTTCGGGGTAACCCAATTCACTGGTCGCTTTTTCGAAAGCGAGCTGTTCATTGGTACCTGAATTTACATCTTGTTCGATAATGCAATATAAGTGGTCTTTCAACTCATCAATTTTATCTGCATCCCAAATGTTGTGAGAGACGACCTTATTGCACCAATTTTCAACAGCGTTATTGAGATCAAACATACGTTATTCTCCTTTGAAAGACATAAGTAAAGTGTATAGCTGATGCCACTGCTCTTGCATCTTGAGTAATTCTTTGCGGCCTTCATCCTGCAAGGTGTAATACTTTCGCTTTCTACCCGTGTCGGCCTTACCCCAATAGGATTCAATGAAGCCGTTTTTCTCCATGCGATGCAAAATGGGATATAGCATTCCATCAGCCCATTCAAGCAAACCGTTTGAATGCTCTTTTACCTGCTGAACAATTTCGTAACCATAACTGTCACCATTCTTCAAAATAGAGAGTATTAACGGCGTTGCCGAAGCCGCGACTAAGTCTTTTGCAATTATCGAAGCCATAGCGTCTCTTTGCATAGAAGTGTTATGTATAACTTACATAATACTTCTATGTATGGCAATGGTTATTTTTTGAGCGGGAGCTAAGCTGCTAAAACGCAGGAGAAAATAGCAGTGTTAAGTAAGTATTTGATTACCCGCTAGTGGTGGGTGTCCAATGATTGCTTTGAACCAATTACGATGGGTGTCCAATAATTACCGCGTTCACTAGTCAATTGAAACGTTCCCTCACAATTTAACTGCTTTTAGTGTTTACTTATTGTGATATAAACACTTATTGAAGCCATTGTATTAATCGTTCAGGAGTACGTAAATGGAATTAGACACCTTGCTAGGATACGTTTTTTCGTATCAAATTATCTTACTTGTGCTAATTGTTATTACCCTTAAATCGTCAATAAAATTTGTACCTCAAAACCGTGCGTACATCATTGAGCGCTTTGGTAAATACAACACCACCTTGGAAGCCGGTCTTAACTTTATTGTTCCGTTTATTGATAAGGTTGCTGCAAATCGCTCTTTAAAAGAGCAGGCGGGCGACGTTCCAGAGCAATCTGCCATCACTAAAGACAACATCACTCTAAGTGTTGATGGTGTGTTGTATTTCAAAGTGGTAGACCCTTACAAAGCCACCTACGGTGTAGAAGATTATACGTTTGCGGTAACGCAGTTGGCGCAAACCACCATGCGCTCTGAACTTGGAAAAATGGAATTAGACAAAACCTTCGAAGAGCGAGACTTATTGAATACTAATATTGTGTCTGCGCTTAACGAAGCCGCTGCGCCATGGGGCGTTCAGGTATTGCGTTACGAGCTAAAAGATATTAATCCGCCGAATTCAGTGCTAGATGCGATGGAACAGCAAATGAAAGCGGAACGATTAAAACGCGCCCAGATTTTAGAATCTGAAGGTGATCGTCAAGCAGCGATTAACCGCGCCGAAGGTGATAAGCAAGCCATCGTTCTTGCCGCTGAAGCCGATAGAGAAGAGCAAATACTAAAAGCCGACGGTGAAGCGCAAGCGATTATTCGTGTTGCTCAAGCAGATGCAGAAGCCATTGAAACGGTGGGTAAAGCGGCCGCAACCCAAGAAGGGCAAAAAGCGGTGCAGCTTGAGCTGGCGAAAGGCGCTATTCAGGCGAAAGAGAAAATTGCAAAAGAGTCTTCCATTGTATTGCTGCCTGATAGTGGAACAGAAATAGGTAATGTTGTGGCGCAAGCAATGACGATTGCGAACACAATAGGTAAGAAGGCGTAGCCATGGATAATATGTTTACCAACTTACCTCATTTTTTAATTGGCATAGGTTTATTATTGCTAATTATCGAAGTATTAATGGGTTTCACCACAATACTTCTGTTGACGTTGGGCATTGCAATGATGCTGGTGTCAGGCCTTATGTATATTGGAATACTCAATGAGGCATTGTTAGATGCGTTTATTGCCATCGCGATTATTGATGCAATCCTTACATTAGTGCTTTGGCGTCCATTGAAGCTACTTCAAAAAGATCGCGCTCCTAAAGAGGTAAAGTCAGACTGGATCGGAACACAGTTCGATTTAGAAAGTGACGTGGCTCCTGGGGCGCCCGGTACCGCGCGATTTTCTGGCGTGGTATGGACAGTTAAATCTTCATCGGCCATAAAAAAGGGCGCAACGGCAGAAGTGGTGAAAGTGGAAGTAGGCGTTCTACACGTTCAGCCAGTGTAACAAACACAAAAAAGGGTCAGAGTTAATTCACCATTTCAAAGTACTCTGATCCTCTTATCTTATCACCTTTCCGTTTTCCTCCTTCACGCTTTTCCTCCCGTCAAATACTGGCAGTGGGTATCCACAAAACCTCCAATTTACTTGTAGCTCGCAGAGTGGGTGCTCATAAAGTTAGATACCCTTAAAATTACTGTGGGTGTCCACAAAGCCTCTCTCAAATTTTAACTCGATTTCCACATCTTTATTTGTGAGTTTGGTGTAAAATACGGTTATCACGCATGAGGTGTTGTTCTAGTTTATTTGTGCGAAGGCATCTGAGTATATCTAAGTATAAAGGGTGCGCTTATTTCTAATCTTGCCATCATTTTTGAACGGTGCAGGAAGTTGAACCGCTACACATCTATTCACGTTGAAAGCTAGAACCGCTGTAATATTGAACATACAAAATATGAGATTTATAAATGACGAAATTTGATGACAGAGTTAAAGAGATAATCACTAAACACCCTAACTTAACGCAAGAAGAAGCGATTAAGATTGTAACCGACAAGAACGAGCGCAAGAAAAAGAAAAGAGCGGAACGTTCTGACAAGAAATAGCCCGTTTAAAGCCTCGCTATAAAAGTGGGTGTCATAGCCGTAAAATATAAGGCAATGTGTAGTTCAATTCCCACGCATCTTTAAGATTTTTGTCTAATTTGAATCTAAATAATAAAGCCCCAAACACATCTGTTAGGGGCTTTCTTTTAGCTATATAAGCGTAACACTAAAGCGGCTCGGAGAAGCTACTTACTTTTTGCATATTGCCGAGCCTATAGCGTTAACAATCTGCTGCTATGATAGATTCAAGTATGGTGATAATAACATCCGGAAGAGGTTCACCGATAACTTGTTCGGCAGCTAACGACACTTTGTAATTGGCACTTTGCCCCTGCATAACCAGGGCTGCATTTATATCGTCAGATAAATAGGGCTGTACAAGAGTTTGAATGTCTGACCAAGCGATATCTTTACATTCCACTACAATCTTGTGTGATTGTCGCGCTTGCTTGGGGTCAAAAGCGTAGCCGTTTACTGAAAGTGACGTCAGTATTAATGCAAATGCAACGTACTTCATTGCTGGTGCCTTACAAAGATAATTAGGGGCGTAATGAAAAGTTACACTATTGAAGCAAGCAATAGCCAGTAGTAATAACGTTTTTTGTTCAGTTTAAGGCAATCGTAAAAGGCGCTTTAAATTGGGGGTTGGGTTTTCCATCTGCATCCGTTTTCCTAATTAACCACGCTTGAACAGTCATGTTCACTTTGCCGTTTATTTTGTTAAAACCAATTGTCATCATGTGTTCATTCGTTCTGTCTCGCCAGTATGAAGAAAACCATCTGCCTTTCGTTGTGGTGAGTTGGTATGGCTCATCATAATAGTTAACGTTACTTTCTGGCCAATTCACATCCAGCTTGGCTTTCGGGTCGGGAAATTTTTCAGGGTAATAACTTGGCTTAGATGAGGCAACAGAGTTCACGCCAGTAAGGTTCGATGTGGGTGATGCCACAACTTCAATAAGTTTAACGCCTTGTGTACCAATATCTACTGAGCATATACGGCCAAAGTGCACGTCGCCCGACAGTACAACAATGTCATGGCTGGCAGTAGCAAGGGCATTTAAAAGCGCGGTGTATTGTTTTTTAAAGCTTAGCAAGTTGCGTTCTAGCTTATTTTCTTGGGTGACTAAAACCTGCGGAATGACCAATACCCCAGGTGTGGTAAGTGTGGTTATCCATTCAATGAGCTCAGCAAATCCCGCTTTGTTGATAAACTGGGTTTTTGACCGTGAAGAGCGTAAATCGGCGATGCAAAAAGACAAATCGTTACCAATAGTGAAGGTTTCAACCAGCGCTTTCGTTTGCTGAATGCGCTTAACACCATCTTCAGATGCGCCTTTCCACGCGGCGCGAATTTTAGGGATTTTCAACATGTATAGGGTAGGTACTATGCCATTATAAAAAGGGTAATCGTTCCAATATTCGTGGTCGTCCGGTAGCATCCATGTGCCGCCACGAGAAAGCATGCTTCCTAGTGCTTGCCAGTGTTTTGCGTAGTCATCGGCAATTCTAAGTCTTACTTCGTTGGTTAGCGGGGAAAGAGAGTCAGCGCCAATATCTAAGTAAACTTGGTCGCCTACCATGAACTTTATGTCGGGTTTAAACACCTTATTATTGTTTGCGAACAGCGTTTTGAAGGCTTGAGCAGTTTGGCCATAGTCTTTGTGTTCATAGAAACAGCTGCTTAAAGAAACCGTAAAAGCGTTTGTCTCGCTGGTGGGAAGTGCTAAAGGCAAGGTACTGAAATAAGCCGTTTTTAACAGAAGCCAATCGCCTGCGTAATCCAGAGCATCGCCTTCTAGTTGTTGAAAAAAAACCACTTTGTATTCTTGATTTGGCAGCAAGTTATCCAGCGTTAAAAGCACATAAAATCGCTTGCTGACGCGGCGAAAAGGGCGTTGCCATTGATCTAGCGTAATATCTACTCGGCTTATCTCGGTATTATTTATATATACAATTATACGGCTAAGCGCCGGTTTTCTTAAATAAGGGAATAAAGTGCCCGTCCAAATTTCAGCACTGTGTTCTGAAACCTTATGAGGCACTAAGCTCCAAACCGATGTGTCTGAAAGAAGATCGGGTATCTCGTTCTCAATACTGCTCCGATTGACTATTTCCATATAGCAGCCCGCGTGAGTTAGGGGTGAATTGACAGTAATGGGTTAGTGTCGTTGTTGTGTTAACACCTCGATTGCGGCTTTGGTTATATGTGCAATCTAGTCATCCATTTGTTCTCTTATTTCTGCCGACTTCTTGGGTTTGGCGTAAAAGCTGAATTTTTCTCTTAGCTCGGATGCTCCATGAATAGTTGCTCCATGTGAGCATTTGCGGATTTTTTAGTGTTGGTAGTAAAAACAAGTATATCGTCAGAATTTGGTGCGCGGCTCATTCTAATTGAGCCATTATTCGTACTGCCATTATTGATATCGTTTTGCGTTTGATTAAACATGGCGTGCTTGAAGAACATGGTTTCACATACATTTCGCTTGGTGTTCCAACCAATTGGATTTTCTGCTCTGCAAACCATGCTAAATTTTTCAATTTGTTGTGAATAGAATAAAGTTTAAATATTTGTTCGAATTTTGTTCAATTTAAAACGTAGCAAACTTTCTCTGATTTAACAATATGCTGTTGGGCCGGTGGACAGGGAAAAGGAAATTGCCTAACGCCAAGCTTGTGCTCTGTCGCAAAGTTAGGAGTGTAAACGCGATCAATTTCCACACATTTTACTGCGAGTTAATAAGCTTGAAAGGCCGATTAAACTATTCGTTAAGGTAATGATGTGCAATTGGAATTGGGTTATGCAGATACGAGTGAATCAACGTTAAACTTTGTGCTTGATAGCCGTGTAGACGAAAGTATAGTGCCTAAACATACGCGGCGTTGAAATTTAATTTTTCGCAAAACGACGTTGATAATACTACTCTGGTTAAGTAAAGTGTCGGCCAAAAATAATTACAAAAAATCAAAGGAATGAACTGCATGAAAGCTGTTGTACTAGCAATATTTGCCTTATTTTCTGCTGAGGCATTTTCAGAAATAGAACCCCTTGGACCTGATGAAGGATACGTTGCCATAGCGCTGTATTCTAAAGGCTATTCGGAAAGCATTGTTTTAAAAGGCAATGGCTTTGGAAACAAGTTTACCTTCGGCCCGTTAAACTACTCCCAGCATATCGAAGTCATTAAAATGCCAGCAGGTACTTACTCATGGACAGAGGTATTTGAACGTACGGGTTCCTTAGAAAAAGGTAATTTATTAAAAATCTATTACGATTTAACTGATGATAATTTAACCTTTTCCGTAAAGCCCGGCGTGTTGAACTACACTGGCCTACTGATGATTGAAAAGCTGGGCCGTCAGCTTCAAGTAAGACAGCTAAACAGAGCATCAATTATCCTCAAAATTCTTGAGCAGGATCACCCTGGTTACATAGGCAAGTTCGATGTAGTAAACGGTATTTATCCGAACGATCACTATATTGATTTTTACCTCACTCACGCATTAAAAGAGGGAGAGTAAAATATGTCACATTTTAAAATTATACTTTTAGTCATACTTTCAAGCTTAGTGTTCATTAGCTCATCTGTTCAAGCTGTAGACGAAGAGGCTAAGAATGAAAATATAAGCGACTTTTTCAAAGCATCTAAGTACAAGTTATTTTCAATAAACCCTTCAGGCACAGCGGTCGCATTTATAGAGCCCAAAGCAGCCACGTACGATCTTGTTGTTTATGATCTGAAGCGCGGCACTATGGACGACCCAATTACGTTTGAGCGTCAGCAGCTTGAAGTTCAACATAAAAATAAGATAATGAGTTGGGAAACTCATCACAATAAAATTTATGAACTAAAGTGGCTCTCAGATAGCTTTCTTTCGCTTAAGCAGCATTCTAACGGACGATTTCACCGCTATGTTCTTGTTGAGTTCGCAGACAGAAGCCAGCAACCGAATCCAGCTTTTAGGCTTTCATATCTTTCCCAGAATGGTTATTGGGTTGATACACTGCCTAATCAAGAACATAAGGCTATTTTTGCCCGTTACGAACATTCTGATGATTACGATTATTACATCGACTTATTTAAGCTCGATCTTACTGAAAAGATTTCTGAGTCAAATTTTCGTAGAAAACTACGACTTAATAAAACGGGGCCGAAACTCCATAATTGGGTATTTGACAGTAAAGGTTGGCGATTGGCTGGTACACGAACTGTTGATGAAGCCACTGAGCTGTTTGCAAGAACAGGAAGCAAGCCTAGGAAATACCGTTACAAGTCTGTGTGGGAAAGTAAAAAAGGTGATGTTCTAAAAGTTGTTGGTGGTAATGCGGAAAAGCTGCTTTTGCTCACCAATCACAATAGCGACAAAATCAATTTACGTACCTTTGATATTGAAACTCAACAATTTTCTGAGGTTGTTTTTGAGCACCCACTTTACGATTTAACTGCTGCCATTAGGCACCCTGAAACGAAAGATATCATCGGTGTGTCTTTTATTGAAAAAGGCATGGCGAAACAGGTTTATTTCTCTGACGACTACAGCGCGCTAACCACTAGGCTCAGTAAATCAACGGAAATCGAAGGGGTTTATGCAGTAGATATGGATAAGTCGGGGAACAATATTATTTTCGTGGCTGATGACAGCGCGAACCCAGGCCAAACTTACTATTACAATCGAACTACTGACAGTTTCAGTCACCTTATTGATTTGTATCCTTGGCTTTCCAATAAGTCGCTTAGTAAAACAAAGCTACTGCGCTTAGAAGCGGAAGATGGGGTAACGCTAGAAGCGTTCCTAACCCTGCCAAGTACCAAAAATCCTCCCTTGGTGGTTATTCCTCATGGCGGCCCTATAGGCGTGAGTGACTCGCGTCATTATTCGGGCAATATACAAGTCTTAGTTGATGCAGGCTTTGCCACACTGCAAGTTAATTACAGAGGCTCGGCAGGTTATGGAAAGGCCTTTAAGCAACAGGGGCTTCAGCAATGGGGGCGCCTTATTGAAGATGATATTGAGCAAGCTCTCGCTTACACCAAAGAAAATTACGATGTAAACCCAAACCAGGTCTGTATTGTAGGGGGCAGCTATGGCGGCTACTCAGCCTTGTACAGTGTTATTCGTTCCCCGCAGCTTTATAAGTGTGCAGCGTCTTTTGCTGGGGTCACCGATCTTGCTTTACGGTTCCAACGAAGCGATGCCCAACGGGATGACATGATGCGAGCACTGACAGAGATAATGGGCGACCCTAAAACTCAGCAAGATGAGTTATTTAAATACTCACCTTTATATCAATTTAAAGGTATTACAAAGCCTGTTTTTATTGCCCATGGAACTGATGACAATATTGTCGATATTGAGCATTCTTATCGTCTGCATTTTGCATTAAAAGACCACGGTATAAAACACAAGTGGATGGTAATGGACGACGTGGGCCACGGCTTTTCATATCCTGATGATGCAGCGGTGTATTACAATGCACTCATTGAGTTTCTAAATTCGCAACTTAACGAAGAATAAACTTTACTTAACCATTAATTTTTACTCCAGTTTTAGCACGGGTTATCGTTATCAAAATAACCCGTGTTCTCCAGCGATTTCACTTTATCCTTTTCGATTTCATCTTTTCCCATTTTAAATCAATGCCCTTGGCAAGTGTTTTGCTTTCTTTCATTTTGCTTAACAAAATAAACCCAGTGTCTTGCAGTGAAGCCTGAAAAAAACAAAATAGAACAAAACAAATCGAGGAATGGGCATGGTGAACAATAAACTAAAACGCCGAGCGTTTATGCAAGGTATTGGCGCAGGTACGATAGCTGCATCACTTGCCGGGTGTGCTACATCATCAAATAAAACCCCAACAAACCGCGTGTTTCAGCGCCCGTTTTCCCGAAAGCCTATGGTAGCCCCGAAAATCTCCGCCAATAACATTGTGACTGAAATTGTGGGGCATCGCCCTTACAGGCCCGAAGGTTTTGTAGTGAAAAGCGAAGCATTTGGGAATAAAACATTAGTGCACAATTACGGGCATGGGGGCGGTGGTATTTCCCTATCTTGGGGCTCTTCGGCACTGGCAGTGAATGAAGTTGCTAATGTTGAAACCAAAGAAGCGGCTATTATCGGTAGCGGGGTCATGGGGTTAACCACCGCGCGCTTACTACAAGAAGCGGGCTGGAAGGTGACTTTGTACACCAAAGCGATGCCTCGCTTTACCACCTCGCAAGTGGCAGGTGGAGAATGGGGCCCATACAGTGTGCACGATCCATTAATATCTAGCAGCGTGTTTAAAACCCAATTGCAGCAAGCAGCAAAAATAGCACACAGCACCTTTGCGAAGATGGTGGGGAAGGATTACGGCATTCAATGGAAAGAGCTATACACCGCCGGAAATAAAAAGCCAGAAAGTGAAGGGGTTTTTAGACAATACTACCCTTACACAAAGGTGTATGGCCCAGAGCAGCACCCATTCCCAACCGATTACTGCACATCATCTGCCACCATGTTGGTGGAAACCACCACATTTTTAAGGCGCTTAGTGACTGATATTCGATTATCGGGCGGGGAATTTGTGATACATGAATTTACCAGCCAAGACGATATTCACTTATTAGCTGAGCCCATTGTATTCAACTGCACTGGTTTAGGCTCAAGAGCATTGTTTAACGATGAAGGTATTATGCCAGCCAAAGGCCAGTTGGTATTGTTACCACCAGACCCCGCGGTTGATTACCTCACGGTAGGTGGCGGTTCAGACGTTTTATACATGTTCTCTAGAAACGACTATATGATATTAGGTGGAACCTTTAAGCTAAACGATTGGACTACCGAGCCC
>OJEP01000070.1_pt1 | contig 72774 bp, 61 predicted proteins | sample 1593761 | NCBI WGS metagenome assembly OJEP01 (sample SAMN05416783, study PRJEB24817) | seawater metagenome | isolation source: Sea water | place: Canada:Atlantic | collected 2013-11
CTACACCTCTCTATTCGTCGGCAGCGTCAGATGTGTATAAGAGACAGATATTAGTCTGTTTTATCGATATTATTAATTTCAGACTGCAATAATAAATGCTAAGTAAATGTTTAAGGATTATTGATATGTTAGAAATAAAGAATTTCATTAATGGTAAATTTGTTGGCTCTGCTGAAGGTAAAACCTTTGACAATATTAACCCTGCGACTAATGAAAAGATTGGTATTGTGCATGAAGCTGGCAAAGAAGAAGTAGATCAAGCAGTAAAGTCTGCCAAAGAAGCACTTAAAGGCCCTTGGGGTAAACTTCCTTTAGCTGAACGGATGGCCATATTACATAAAGTTGCTGATGGTATTAATTCGCGTTTTGATGAGTTTTTAGAAGCTGAATGTTTAGATACAGGTAAACCAAAATCACTTGCCTCCCATATTGATATACCCCGTGGGGCAGCTAATTTTAAAGTATTTGCTGATGCATATAAATCTGTTGCTAATGAATCGTTTATGTTGGATACACCAGATGGTACAGGCGCACTAAATTACTCTGTGCGCTCACCCAAAGGTGTTGTTGCCGTTATTAGCCCTTGGAATTTACCTTTATTATTGATGACATGGAAAGTAGGGCCTGCGTTAGCTTGCGGCAATACCGTTGTGGTTAAACCCTCTGAAGAAACACCTAGAACGACTACACTACTTGGTGAAGTAATGAATGATGCCGGTGTTCCACCAGGTGTTTTTAATGTTGTGCATGGTTTTGGTCCAAATTCCACAGGAGAATTTCTAACAACGCATCCTGATGTGGATGGTATTACGTTTACCGGTGAAACTAAAACAGGGGCTGCTATTGTTAAAGCTTGTGCTGATGAAATACGTCATGTTTCTTTTGAATTAGGCGGTAAAAATCCTGCAGTGGTTTTTGCAGATTGTGATTTAGATAAAGCTATAGAAGGGACAACACGTTCAGTTTTTTCTAATTGTGGCCAAGTGTGTTTAGGCACTGAACGAGTGTATGTTGAAAGATCTATTTTTGATGAGTTTGTTGCTCGTCTTAAGGCCTCAGCCGAAGCACTTAAATTAGGCTCATGGGATGATGAAAGCTCAAATATGGGACCGTTAATCAGTCAAGAGCATAAAGAAAAAGTAATGAGTTATTACAAAAAAGCAAAAGAAGAAGGTGCAACGGTTGTATTGGGAGGAGGTGCACCAACAATGTCTCCAGAATTAGAAAATGGTGCATGGGTTGAACCAACTATCTGGACTGGGTTACCGGAAAGTGCCACGGTAGTACAAGAAGAAATTTTTGGCCCTTGTTGTCATATTCAGCCTTTTGATACCGAAGAAGAAGCTATTTTATTAGCAAATGATACTAACTACGGTTTAGCTGCATCAGTATGGACGGAAAATAATTCAAAAGCGCATAGAGTCTCGGCACAAATTGAGGCAGGAATTGTTTGGGTAAATTCTTGGTTTTTACGTGATTTAAGAACGCCATTTGGTGGTGCAAAACATTCGGGTATTGGTAGAGAAGGTGGTGTTCACTCACTTGAATTCTATACAGAATTAAAAAACATTTGTATTAAATTATAAAATTAACGATAGGATATTTACTATGTTAGAACAATCATTAATTCAATCATATTCAGACGAATTATTTAATGCGCTATGTAATCAACAAATGATTGAACCATTAACAAGTCGTAGCCCTGAGATAACTATTGAAGACGCTTACGCAATCTCTAATGGATTATTACAGAAAAGAATTACAGTAAATAATGAAAAAATCATTGGTAAAAAAATTGGTGCAACCAGTGCTGTTGTACAAAACATGCTGAGTGTTAATCAACCTGATTTTGGTTATTTAACCGATGCGATGGTTGTTGACGAGAGCGAAATACTTTCAATCAGCACTAAAATGATACAACCAAAAGCGGAAGGTGAAATTGCTTTTGTGTTAAAACATGATTTGATCGGGCCTGGTGTTACTGCCAGCGATGTTATTCGAGCAACTGATTTTATCGCACCATGTTTTGAAATAGTTGATTCTAGAATAAAAGATTGGAATATTAAAATTCAAGATACCGTTGCTGATAATGCATCATGTGGTTACTTTGTCCTAGGGCAAGATGTTGTTAGCCCTCGAAGTATTGATCTCTCTACTTGCGGAATGGTTGTTGAACTTAATGGTCAAATTATTTCTACAGGAGCAGGTGCAGCCGCATTGGGTTCTTCCCCTATTAGCTGTGTGGTATGGCTAGCGAATACATTAGGTAGGTTTGGGGTTCCTCTTAAAGCAGGTGAAGTTATATTATCTGGTTCTTTGGTTCCATTACAAGATGTGAAACCTGGCGATCATATGTCAGTAAATATCGGTGGTATTGGACGTACAAGTATTCGTTTCGATTAGTTTTAACAAACTATTTAAGGTTGATTATTATGAAAATTCGTTGTGCATTAATTGGTTCAGGTAACATAGGTACAGATTTACTTTACAAATTACTAAGAAGTGATGTGTTAGAACCTGTATGGATGGTTGGTATAGATGCCGACTCCGATGGTTTAAAAAGAGCGCGTGATTTAGGCGTAAAAACAACACATGAAGGTGTTGACGGATTAATTAAACATCTTGAAGAAGACAATATTGAAATTGCATTTGATGCAACATCTGCTTATGTTCATGCTGAAAACTCTAGAAAATTAGTAGCAAAGGGCGTTAAAGTTATTGATTTAACACCTGCGGCAATTGGTCCTTTCTGTGTGCCACCAGTCAACCTTGATGAACATTTGAATCAAGGTGAAGATAACGTAAATATGGTCACATGTGGGGGGCAAGCAACCATTCCTATGGTGTATGCGGTTAGCCGTATTCAAGATGTTAGTTACGGTGAAATTATTGCGACAATATCATCAAAGTCTGCCGGTCCAGGTACACGTAAGAATATTGATGAGTTTACAGTAACCACTTCAGGTGCGATTGAAAAAGTTGGTGGCGCTGATAAAGGCAAAGCGATTATTATTTTAAATCCAGCAGAGCCTCCACTCATGATGCGAGATACTGTTCATTGTTTAACTAAAGGTGAGCCGGATCAAGAAAAAATCACTAAGTCTGTTTTAGCCATGGAAAAAGCAGTTCAAGCTTATGTTCCAGGTTATCGTATAAAAGAAGGTCCTGTTTTTGATGGTAATCGTGTGTCTATTTACCTAGAAGTAAAAGGTATGGGAGATTATTTACCAGAATACGCAGGTAATTTAGATATTATGACAGCCGCTTCAGCAAAAACTGCAGAGATGTTTGCAAAACAAATGATCAAAAATAGAACTTAGAGGGCATATATAATGAGTAAAATAATTAAACTTCATGACATGTCATTACGTGATGGCATGCATTCCATAGCACATCAATTCACATTACAAAATATGGTTGATGTGTCACAAGCTTTAGATAAAGCAAGAGTACCTTTAATCGAAGTCACTCATGGTGATGGTTTATCAGGTGACTCTGTTAATTATGGTTTTGCATTACATAAAGATGAAGAATATCTAAGTGCTGTTATTCCAAAATTGAAATACTCTAAGGTATCTGTTTTATTAATTCCGGGTATCGGCACTGTTGATCATCTTAAAATGGTTGAAGATTTAGGGGTTAAAACAGTACGTGTTGCAACCCATTGTAGTGAAGCTGATGTCTCAGAACAACATATATCTTATGCTGCGGGTCGTGGTTTTGACACTGTAGGTTTTTTGATGATGGCACACATGTTAAGTGCGAAAGAAATTGTAGAGCAAGCAAGTAAAATGGCCGGATACGGCGCAAATTGTTTGTATGTTACCGATTCAGCAGGCCACATGTTACCTGAGGAAGTTTCAGCTAAAATTGGCTTAATGCGAGAAGCGTTTCCCAATCATGAAATTGGCTTTCATGGTCACCATAATTTAGGTATGGCGGTAGCTAATTCTCTTGCTGCTGTTGAAGCGGGAGCAGATCGCATTGATGGCTCTGTTGCCGGTTTTGGTGCAGGAGCAGGTAATACGCCATTAGAAGTTTTTGCTGCAGTGTGCGATTTAAAAGGTATTAATTTAGATGTTGATTTAAGTGCTTTAATGGATGCCGCAGAAGATGTTGCCACACCTATTATGGGCGATAAATTACCCAGAGTGAGCCGCGGTGCATTAACCTTGGGTTATGCCGGTGTTTATTCTTCTTTTCTTCTTCATGCTATTCGTGCTGAGAAAAAGCATGGCGTGCCAGCCCGTGAAATATTATTAGAGCTTGGTCGTCGTAAAACGGTAGGCGGGCAAGAAGATATGATTGAAGATGTTGCATTAGAATTATTAAGAGCTGGGGGATAAGTATGAGTACTTTATCACGTTCAACCGTTGCAGAGTTAGCTGAGCATTTAGAAAATGCAGAGTTACAAGCGTATGATGTTGAAAAAATAACGAATAAATATCCTGATATGGACTGGGAGGATGCCTATGATATTCAATGGGAAATTCGGTCAAGAAAAGAAAAACGAGGAACTAAGATAGCCGGACTGAAAATGGGGCTAACTTCGTATGCAAAAATGAGTCAAATGGGGGTTGATACCCCTATTTATGCATTTTTAGCCGATTATTTCAGTATTCCAGATGGCGGTTCTATTCCAACTGCTGAATTAATCCATCCTAAGATTGAAGCTGAAATTGCGATAATCACCAATAAAGAACTTACTGGTCCTGGGTGCACTATTGCACATGTATTAGCGGCTACCGACTATGTGATGCCAGCAGTTGAAATAATCGATTCACGTTATGAAAATTTTCGTTTTGATTTAAAAAGTGTTATTGCTGACAATGCATCATCTTCTCGTTTTGTTACCGGGGGAAATCCTAAGCGTGTTGAAGATGTTGACATGAAAACGTTAGGTGTGGTTATGGAGATTAATGGTGAAGTGGTTGCGACAGGTGCCGGTGCTGCGGTGTTAGGTAACCCTGCAGCAAGTGTTGCTATGTTAGCTAATATGTTGGCTGAACGAGGTGAATCAATTCCAGCAGGAACTTTTATTATGACAGGTGGTATTACCGCAGCGGTTGCTGTAAAAGCTGGAGATAGTGTTTGTGTCAGGTACCAAGATATTGGTTCTGTGAGTATGACGTTTAAATAGGAGTATAAAATGCCGTTAATTCAAGTTACTATTATTGAAGGTAGAACATTAGAACAAAAAAACAATTTTTTTGAAAAAGTTACTGAGGTAGCTGTCGAAACTTTAAATGTTAAAGCCGCTCAAGTACGTGTTGTGATCAACGAAGTACCCGCAACACACTGGGCTATTGGCGGAGTTAGTAAAGCTAGTATTGATGCCAACAAATAAAGTTTCGACATAAAATTTAATGAGATTTCATGATATTTAATGACGAAAACTTAGAGTCATTGCTATTAAATAAAGATTTAAAAGCAATGATTAAATTTGATAACGAAACAGGTATAATTTGGTTGGGACAACAACGTATGTTGTTGTTACATACATCCGCTTTTGGGGTTTTACGGTCAGAGCTTATCAATTCATTTAGTAATAAATACGCTAAAAGTTTATTGATGAAAATGGGGTATGAAGCAGGGCATGCCGATGCCACTTTATCAAAGTCGATTCGCTCTGGTGAATCGGCTATGGATTTGTTTATGAGCGGACCTCAACTTCATAGTCTTGAAGGCATGGTCAGTGTAAAACCTGTAGAAATAAACCTTGATAGCACCAGTTTTTATGGTGAATTTATTTGGGAGAACTCCTTTGAAGCGAGTGAACATGTTCGTTTATATGGCATTGCCAAAGAATCCGTTTGTTGGCAATTATTAGGCTATGCGGATGGGTTCACAAGCAAGTTATTTGGACAACCTATTCATTACAAAGAAGTAGAATGTGTGGGTCGAGGTGATAAACATTGTAGAATAATAGGTAAACCGCTCGCTTCATGGAATCAAAATGAACAAAAAGAAATGGATTATTCTTTACAATCTTTAGCTTCTAAATTAAAGCACTTAGAAGAAGAAGTGTCAGATTTACGTATTGAAAAACAAACCTCAGTTTCCTCTCAAAATATAATAGCTGACTCTAACTCTATTCGAGAAATCATTAATTTACTAAATAAAGCTGCTGACACTAATGTAACTGTTTTAATGTTAGGTGAAACAGGTGTTGGTAAAGAAGTTTTTTCTCAATATTTACATAAAATTGGTGCTAGAAAAAATAATAAGTTTATTGCTGTTAATTGTGCAGCTATTCCTGATGATTTATTAGAAGCCGAACTTTTTGGTGTTGATAAAGGCGCCTTTACAGGTGCTGATAAAGCGAGAAAAGGTCGTTTTGAACGAGCAAATGGAGGCACGCTTTTTCTTGATGAATTAGCTGAATTAAATGTTGAGTCGCAAGCTAAATTACTTCGGGTTATTCAAACCGGAGAACTAGAGCGAGTTGGTGGCACAGAAGTTATTTCTGTGGATGTTAGAATTATTGCAGCCACCAATTCAAATTTATTAGAGGCGGTTAAATCGGGTGATTTCCGTGCTGATTTATATTACCGATTAAATGTATTCCCTATCAGTATTCCTCCGTTACGTGAGCGTCTCGCAGATATACCGGGCTTAGTTAAAAAGTTTATTCAAAAATTTAATGAAAAACATGGTAAATCTGTTACGTCGATTACTGATAATACGCTACATCGTTTTAATTTATATTCTTGGCCTGGAAATATTAGAGAATTAGAAAATATTATTGAGCGAGGCGTTATATTAACCGACAAAAACGCTAAAATTGAATCAACTTTGATATGTATTGGCATGCCAAATTTATCTTCTCAATCTCAAAATATTAATACCCAAGGATTGATAGAAAATAATGATGAAGACAAACAGGAATTTTTTGATCAACCCTCGTATAAAAATATGTGTTTACAAGCTATTTCATCCGGATTGTCTTTGAATGATTTAGAGGATGATTTACTTAAATTAGCGCTAGAACAATCGGGTGGAAACATCGAAAAAACGGCTCGTTTATTACAAATAACGGGTCCTCAATGTCGTTACAGAATGAAAAAACTAAATAAGTAAATTAATGATTACAAATAAAGGTAACTCTTGAGTGAAAAACTATAATATTGCAATACTTTCAGGCGATGGAATTGGTCCGGAAATAATGAAAGAAGCGATTAAAGTACTTAAAGTCGTTGAATCTTTATCAAAGGTAACCTTTAACTTGACGGAGGCAGATTTTGGAGCGAATGCGTATTTTAAAAGCGGTCATTCGTTTCCAGAAGAAACTAAAAAAATTTGTACTTCATCGGATGCTATTCTAAAAGGGCCAGTAGGTTTAGGCTATGAAGAGACTCAAAAAATACCTGTAGATCAGCAACCTGAAAGGGGAGCTATTTTACCTTTAAGAAAGTTTTTAAATACTTATGCTAACATTCGCCCCGTTTATCTTCCTAAAGCGTTAAAATCCTTCTCTCCTTTAAAAGCCGAAATTATTAAAGAAGGTATTGATATTGTTATCGTAAGAGAGCTTGTTGGCGGATTATATTTCGGCAACAAAGAAGTCGGTTTAACAAAATCAGGAAAGCGTTATGTTAAAGAAACTCTTGAATATGATGAAGATCAAATTAAACAAATATTATTAGTCGCTTTTAATATTGCTATGAAGCGCAAGAAAGTATTACATAATATCCATAAAAGTAATGTATTAAAATCCAGTGTTCTATGGAATGAAATTCTAGAAGAGGTTTCAATACAATTTCCTGAAGTAGAGGTAAAACATCAACTTGTTGATTCGGCTGCCACTTTTCTTTGTTTAAACCCGACAATGTTCGATGTTATGGTGATGGAAAATATGTTTGGTGATATTTTAAGTGATCAAGCAGGCGGGATTTTAGGCTCATTAGGTTTAATGCCTTCTGCTTGTTTAAGTGATGATATTGCTTATTATGAGCCCTCCCATGGTTCTGCTCCTGATATTGCTGGAAAAAACATGGCTAATCCATACTCAATGATTGGATCTGTTGCCATGATGTTGGAATACAGTTTTGGTATGGTTGAAGAATCAAAGAAAGTATGGCAAGCAATGGAAACTGTTTTTATTCAAGGATACTCAACGCCTGACTTATCGAGTTCAGCTGAAGATTTTATAATATTACCTACTAATGAATTCGGTGATAAAGTTGTTGAAATATTAAAAAATCTACATTAAAAAAATCGAAAACATTAGATGTTACGATTCAATCGCAGTTCAAGTATAAACGTTAATAAACACTTAATTCTTTAGAGCTATAAACCGATAAAATGACAAGAAAAATACTAACATTAAAGGGTAAAAGACAAAAAGTCTCCCTACCAGTAGATGAGGTGATTAATGATTCTTATCATGATGATCCACAAAAACGTTTTTTAAATGGCGTAGCCATCAATCCTTATGAGTGTATTCAGTTAGAATTAGGTTCTCAACACCTATCCACACGAGCGATAGATTTGTTAACGCCAATTGGCATGGGCCAGCGAGGATTAATTGTTGCTCCGCCAGGCTCTGGAAAAACGACTATGTTAAAACATATTTGCCAAGCCGTAGGGAACGCTTATCCAGAGATAAAGCTTTATGCATTACTTATTGATGAGCGTCCAGAAGAAGTGACCGACTTTAAGCGCAGTGTACCCGCACAAGTCCATGCCTCGTCTACGGATGAAAACTATGACCAACATGTTCGTGTAGCCAATAATCTTCTTAATATCGCTCGCCAAGAAGCGGGCGAAGGTCACAATGTCATGATTGTTATTGATTCTCTGACAAGGCTCACACGAGTACATAATGCTCATGGAAGAAGCAGTGGTCGTACCCTGTCAGGTGGTATTGATGCTAACGCGATGGAAATACCCCGAAAACTGTTTGGCGCCGCCAGAAAGATTGAAAATGGAGGGTCTATTACTATTCTGGCTACCATACTCATTGATACTGGAAGTCGTATGGATCAGGTAATATTTGAGGAATTCAAGGGTACAGGTAATATGGAAATTGTGTTGTCACGTGAGGCCGCAAATCAGCGAATTTTTCCCGCGTTGGATATTGCTAAAAGCAGTACACGCCGTGAGGAACTTATTTTAAATTCGAAGGATATTGACAATGTAAGAGCAGTACGAAGGGCTCTTACCAGTCTTAAACCGGTTGAAGGTGCTAGGAAACTTGTCGAGTTACTCGAACAATATCCAACGAATGCGGAACTGTTACACCATTAAGGTAACCATAGTCGTACTGTTCTGAACACACCAGCAGTAGGTGCTTTTTTCTTAACATCAGGTGAAAATAGCAGCGTAATAGACTGGAAAAAGCAGACTCTTGCTTATTCTTAGATTGGAAAATAAATGAATAGTGTCAATATGAGATAAAACATATTTTACCGGCACAAAAAATGATGTTTATTCTAGCTATACTGGGTAAACTACACCATTATATTTTATAGTAATGATGTAGAGTTTATAAATGAAATACCAAGGCAACCCAAATTTTTCCCACAAACAACATGATAAGATTGGTATTCTAATCACCAATCTAGGAACGCCAGACGCCCCAAAAAAAGGTGATTTAAAAAGGTATCTGAGAGAATTTTTATCAGATCCTCGAGTCGTTGAGATCCCACGTTTATTATGGTGGATGATTCTCAATTTTGTCATTTTAAATATTCGCCCTAAACGCTCTGCTAAAGCATACAGTACTGTTTGGACAGAGCGTGGTTCGCCTCTGTTGTTTCATACTAAAGATCAAGCCGATGCCCTGAGAAAAAAACTACAGGAAAAGCATGGTGAGAGCATAGTGGTTGAGTTTGCCATGCGTTATGGTTCACCTTCTGTTGATTCAGTGATCGACAAAATGCTCAAACAAGGTGTCCGCAAGCTGTTAGTTTTACCTCTTTATCCACAGTATTGTGCTTCTACCACCGCCTCAACTTTTGATGCTATAGCAGCTAGTTTTGCGAAAAAACGTCTGATACCTGAATTACGCTTTATTAATCACTACCATGATTTTCCGAATTATATTCAAGCAGTAGCAGACAAAATCCGTCAACATTGGCAAGTAAATGGACGAGCTGATAAGTTGATTTTCACCTATCACGGCATTCCAAAACGTTATCTGCTTAATGGGGACCCATATCATTGTGAATGTTATAAAACATCTCGATTATTAGCTGAAAATTTGGGCTTGACCCAAGAGGAGTACCTGGTTAGTTTCCAATCCCGTTTTGGTCGTGAAGAGTGGTTACAACCTTATACCGATAAAACCCTGATGGCATTACCACAGCAAGGCGTTAAATCAGTACAATTGGTTTGCCCTGGATTTTCAGCAGATTGTTTAGAAACGATTGAAGAAATCGGCATTGAAAACCGTGATTATTTTATGGAGGCCGGTGGTGAACGCTATGAATACATTCCAGCACTCAATGCTGAATCAAATCATATTAAGATGATGGAAGCATTGTTAGAAGAACATTTACATGGCTGGTCTGGTTTTGACGACACAGCACAGCGTGCTGAGTTAGCAATAAAATTAGGCGCAGAGAATTAAGTAGCCGATATTTGTCGAGTGAAGCGCTTAGCTATTATATTAACTACCATAATAGCTAAGCGCTTTAACGTTACAATCTTTTATACCCGTGTTACTTGCTATAGCCTGATGGATGACTATTTTTCGCTATGTTCTTTTACCATTAAATAACCTAGCAAATTGAAGTTAACAGTGACTGGGCGAACTCAATATAAGTAGTCGTCTCATCGCTAATTCCTTTTGATTTAAGATGATCTGCAAAACCTAATCGAGCACTCATAACCAACCAAAATACGGCACTAATTAAGCCCAAAAGGCGCCATAATTTTGATTTTGCCCACTTAAGCGCAAAAGTAATAGACAGTACATATAAGACGAAACCACCTAATTTAGAGGATGCCCAACCATTCAAAAAAGGGTACAGTTTAAGTGGATTAACGGCAACCAAATAAATCAAGGTGCAGATAAATAGAGTGTATAAAATATGTGGGCCAATTTTCAAGATTTTATTATTCACCTTGTCTGACCCCTTCATCATTAACACAAAGTTAATAATAAAAAAGATAAACGTAAGCGTAATTATGGTTAGATGAGCGTGCTTAACTATCATGTACATGTTGTTGATTCCTAAAATTCATTGTTTTTATTTAATATCTAGCCCGTCAGTATATAGTTTGTTTTAGTCATAAAAAACCACATCTATTGTATTATTTCGTTGGATTTACTCAAAGCCCTATCATCATACGAGTATTAAGGTAGTCTTACGTTATCAAAATCATTTATTAGACAATATTTCTGAATATTTTCATCACTGATATTATTCTAAATGTTACGCTATCAATGCCATGTTGACTATAAGCGAACCATCAATTAATGTTGTAAAGTTAGTGATACTAATATACCGAAATACACATCATATCTTATCGAGCTATAGGGTTTAATAATGAGCTAAAAAAAGTATAGTCGACATAACAATATATTAACAAAAGACATGTTATGAAAAAATATTTCCCTCTGTTACTAGCAATCACTTTTAGTCATGGCATTATTGCTTGTTCTGGGCAAAGTAATTTAAACAATAGTGACGTAAAAACGATGAACGAACACAAAACGACAACAGCTGAAAAAAAGCTAGACTATCCAATGACCAAAAAAGGTAGTGTTGTTGACACATACTTTGGTACTGATATTGCTGATCCATATCGCTGGTTAGAAGATGACCGCAGTGATGAAACTGCGGCTTGGGTAAGTGCTCAAAACAGTGTGACATCAAGTTATTTAGCACAAATACCTTACCGTGATACTTTAGAGCAGCGTTTAACCGATATTTTGAATTATAAAAAAGTAGGGGCGCCATTTAGTGAAGGTGCGTATACCTATTTTTATAAAAACGATGGTTTACAAGATCAATACGTAGTTTATCGCTATAAAACTGGAGAAGCCCAGTCCAGCGCTGCCGTCTTTTTAGATCCTAATACCTTTAGTAGTGATGGTACTACATCGTTAAGTCAGTTAAGTTTCTCTCGTGACGGTTCAATAGCCGCTTATACTATTTCTGAAGGGGGCAGTGATTGGCGAAAAATAATTATTATTAATACCGAAACGAAAAAAGCATTAGAGCCTAAATTAATCGATGTGAAGTTTTCTGATATAGCTTGGTATAAAAATGAAGGCTTTTATTATTCAAGTTATGATAAGCCAGTGGGTAGTGAACTGTCAGCAAAAACAGATCAACATAAGCTTTATTATCACAAGCTAGGAACAGTACAACAAAACGATAAAATAGTTTTTGGTGCTACACCTGAGCAAAAACGTCGTTATGTTGGTGGTACAGTCACTGATGATAACCGTTATTTATTAATTTCAGGCTCGGTATCAACGTCAGGCAATGATTTATATCTTAAGGACTTGACCAAACCAAACAGTAAATTAATCACTATTTTGGATCACACTAATTCAGACACACATATTCTTGATAATCAAGGCAGCAAACTATTTTTAGTAACTAATCTTGATGCAGATAATAAAAAAATCGTCAGTGTTGATCTCGCAAATCCTACAGCAGAGCATTGGATTGATTTAGTTCCAGAAACCAACAATGTATTGAGCGCTTCAACGGGTGGTGGATATATATTTACTCAATATATGATTGATGCCATTGATAAGGTTTATCAATATGACTACCAAGGCAATAAAATACGTGAGATTGAATTACCCAGTGCAGGATCCGCTTCTGCTCTTAGTGGTAAAACTAAGGCTGAGACGCTCTATTTTACCTTTACTAACAGTACAACGCCGTCAATCACGTTAGCCTTTGATGTAAAAACAGGGACAACAAGTACGTTTAATAAATCAAAAGTTAAGTTTGACAGCGAAGATTATGTGTCTAAGCAAGTATTTTATACGTCAAAAGATGGCACAAAAATTCCGATGATTATCAGTTATAAAAAAGGTGTAGAACTTAATGGCAAAAATCCCACCATTTTATATGGTTATGGTGGCTTTAATATCAGTTTAACCCCTTCGTTTAGTATCACGCGAGCAATATGGATGGAGCAGGGTGGAATTTATGCTGTTGCTAACTTGCGCGGTGGTGGTGAATATGGCCGTCAGTGGCATGATGCCGGTACGAAAATGCACAAGCAAAATGTCTTTGATGATTTTATTGCTGCTGCAGAATACTTAAGTTCAGAAAACTATACCTCAAGCGATTATCTTGCTATTCAAGGCGGATCAAATGGTGGTTTATTAGTTGCTGCAGTAATGTTACAACGTCCTGAATTATTTAAAGTTGCCTTACCAGCCGTGGGTGTTTTAGACATGTTACGCTACCACACGTTTACCTCTGGTGCAGGCTGGGCGTATGACTATGGCACGTCTGAGCAAAGCAAAGAGATGTTTGATTATATCCGCACTTATTCACCCGTGCATAATGTAGAGTCGGGTGTTCAATATCCAGCAACATTGGTCACTACTGGCGATCATGATGACAGGGTTGTGCCAGCACATTCTTTTAAGTTCGCTGCACAGCTACAGGCAAAACAAACTCAATCGTCAGCATTACCGATGCTTATTCGTATTGAAACTAACGGTGGTCATGGCGCAGGTACACCCGCGAGTAAAATGATTAGTCAATATGCTGATATATTTGCTTTCACCTTGTACAATATGGGCATTAAAACGCTTTAACGTTAAGTTTGCATTACAGCTATAAAATACAACATAGCTATTCATAATAACGCGACTGTTTAAAGTTCACCCAAAAGGTTTTATACAGTTGCGCTTTTACGCCTTATTTTATTCGCCGCTAAGGAGGTAACACTCATAAATAGATAAAAATTAACCATTATAAAAAGATAAACAGTCATTCGGGTATTTATTTAGCTAAATAAATGGTGTTCACTGCATGCTTATGGTTAAATTTATTTATTAAATTTTAGTAAATAGGTTCAGTATTGATTAACCTTTATCCTGCCAACAAAATGGAAAATTTGTTAACGCTGCTTAATAAAATTTCCCAAGTCTCTCCCATAGGTGTTTTCAACCAAGAAGTGATTATTGTCCAGAATGCGGGTATGCAACACTGGCTTAACCTTGCCATCGCGAGTGACCGCGGAATTAGCATGAATATGCGTTACGCGTTACCTGCGCAATATTTATGGCAGTTAATAAGAACACTGGCTAGCGAAGATAAAGTACCTGAACAGTCTCCCTATTCAAGAGAAGTATTGACTTGGCGAATTCATGCTATATTAGCAACTAAATCAGTGATGGATGATGAATTTTTTACACCTGCAACTCAATATTGGCTTGATCAGAAAACCTTAGAATCAGAACTAGAATTTGCATCAAAAACGTCAAGTAAAGCAGATTTAAAACGGTATCAGTTAGCCGGTCAAATGGCTGACTTGTTCGAACAATATTTGATTTTTCGCCCAGAATGGCTTGATGGATGGCAACACGGTGAAGAAGTTATTCCGCTTAGCGCTGAGAATAAATGGCAAGCCAAGCTGTGGCAGTTATTGATTAGTGAATTACCTTATAACCCAGTTGAATTGCTTAATGATGCGATTGCCAATGTGGCTGATAAATTGAGTAATGATCCGAATATCCTGCCTAAACGCATGAGTTTTTTTGGTATTAATACCATGGCACCGATGTGGTTAAATTTTATCAATGCCTTGAGCGACTATATTGAGGTCGACTTTTTTCATTTAAATCCCTGCTTTTCTTATTGGGGCGACATCATTAATGAAAAACAGGCAATAAAAAAACTATCTCATTGGTCAAATGGCGCGAATAACGATGAACATTTATTTGTTGGTAATCCGTTATTAGCCAATTTTGGCCAACAAGGCCGTGAGTTCTTAGCGTTATTACAAAATTACAGCACGGTTAATATTGAATTGTTTGTAAAAGCCAGTAACGACAATAGTGAAGCCGATGATAGTGCAAACTCAATGTCATCAGCGTGCATTTTGCATCAATTACAAAATGATATTTTAGAGCTAAGAGATGCAACAGAGCAATCTTCACCGTTGGTTGATGATTCAATCACTATTGTGAGTTGTCATAGCGCGCTACGTGAAGTTCAAGCGTTACATGATTATTTACTTCATCAATTTAATGACTCATCTCATAAAAAAGATAAGCTAACACCAAAAGATGTGTTGGTAATGTGCCCACAAATAGAGCAATACGCGCCTTATGTTAATGCGGTTTTTACCCGTGGGTGGCAAGATTTAACCGACGAAGTACCGCCATTACCGTGTTCCATTGCCGATCGTAGTGCTAAAGACAGTGATCCCTTAATAGCGGCTTTTAGCGAACTACTAACCTTACCTGACTCGCGCTTTCAAGTCTCTCAATTGCTTAGCTTTATTCGTTTATCAGCCGTTGCTAATAAATTCGCCATCAACGTAGAAGACAGTGAAAAGATTAGTCTTTGGTTACAACAAGCAACAATACATTGGGGCTTAGACCAAGCCCATAAAGAGGCATTGTTAGGAGAACAAGCCAGCAACAGTTTTACTTGGCAGCAAGGTTTATCCCGTTTGTTACAAGGTTTTGCTTATTCTGACGCGGACAGTATCTATCAAGACCAGCTGTTACTGGGTGTAGTCGAGGGGGGAGACGCTATTTTACTTGGGCAGTTAATGTTGTTTATAGAACAATTACAACATTTTTCACATCAGCTTAATCGTGCGAGAACGGCTAAAGCATGGCAGCTTTTCTTACTAACACAACTTGAGCTACTTTTTTCCACCCAACTTGTTTTTTCAACCAATACGGCTGAGCAAGCGATTCACCAGACTAACATTCAAATTGATAACAGTATCGCCATTATTGAACAAGCAATCTCATCATTAGTGGAATATTGTGAACATGCACACTTTGATGAAGAGATTGAATTAGCTATCATTGTAGATTTTCTTAATAATCATTTTAGTCAAGGCGATGCCAGTAAACAATTTATGGTTGGGCAAGTTACTTTTTGTTCTATGCTACCTATGCGTAGCATCCCGTTTAAAGTAATCGCGGTATTAGGGTTAAATGATGGTGAGTTTCCCAGACAGCGTCCTGCATTAGGTTTTGACTTGATAGCACAAAGTATAGCTGTCTTGGGTGATAGATCTCGTCGCGGTGATGACCGGTATTTGTTTTTAGAAGCGCTTATTTCAGCCAGAGAAGCTTTATATTTAAGCTATCAGGGACGAAATATTAGAAATAATAATGAAAAACAACCGTCATTAGTGCTAAAAGAATTAATGGACTATCTGGCGCAAGGTTATGGTTGGCAGTTCACGCAAGAAAACTCTCATGTTCAGCAAATGCCAATGCAGCCTTACAGTGAAGATAACTACACCGTTAGAGACACTGAATTAGGTTTTAAGCCTAGCTTTGATGCTAACTGGTTAAGGTTAGGTCAACATGAGAAAATTGAAACAACACAAACTTCATTGTTGGTTGACGCGTGCGATATAGCGGATAATGTAAACACGTTAAGTGCGGCTGAAGTCATTCGTTTTTTCCAGCATCCAAGTAAAGTTTTTGCTCAGAAAGTACTTAATTTGTATTTAGATAGTAAAGAGGTCAGCCTTAATGATGTCGAACCCTTTACGGCGGATCACCTAGATAATTATTTACTAAAACAAGACTTACTTGCCGCCAGTCTCGTGTCTAAAAATAGCATGACAATCGAACAAGTCATTAATACTGCATCTTTATCGGGTAAATTTCCAGACTTACCTAGTACCCCAGCACATTTTGATGAGGCACTTGATGCGAGTAGCCAACTTGCACAAGAGATTATCAGCCAAGGTTGTGATAATCCTGAGTTAGTTGATTGTCAAATAATGCTTAGCTATACCAATATAGCCGATAGCACAATTACGGGTAATTCATCAGAACAAACCCTAACGCTTACCGCACAGTTACCCGTTAAAATTAGCCATGCGGGTACACAACTGGTTTTTTATCGTAGTTCGACTGCCAAACCTAAAGATTTATTTACCTTGTATTTACATCACTTAATTGTGCAAGTGTGGCAACAACAAAATAGTGCGACAATCAATGATAGTACTAGCTCGCTTAATACACTTAATCACCTAAGCCAGGTAGAGCAAACTCGTGGTTTTTACTTTAATACTAAGGGCCAAAAAGTTGAGCAATATTTTATTAGCAATGAAGGGGCTGAAGAGGCAAAGGCTGAGTTAACTATGCTATTGAGCGTTTATGCCCAAGGTCAAAAACAAGCGTTAATGTTAAATGGTGACTTAGCCGCTCAAGTGTTTAAAGAATCACTAGGCAAACGAATTGAGATAACGCAAGAGCGTTTCGATGAGTTTTGGCAAGGAAAAGAGGGGCCTGTAGGGGCTTTGCCCGGTTTTGGTAAAGATACTTATATTCATTACTTTTGGCAGCAATGTCCAGACGTTGACACCTTATTGCCGCAAATTGAATCTGTTTATCAAGGATTGTATCGCCGTGTTTTGAAGGAAAAAGTTGTAAAGGAAAAGGTGTCAAAAGCCAGTGCCAATACGGTAAAAACAACGAAAGGAACCAGTCGCTAATGTCTACCAATATGAATATGAAAAACTTAGACGCAGCGACTATCCCTTTAACAGGACGACATTTAATTGAAGCCAGTGCCGGTACTGGTAAAACCTATAATATCACCCGTATTTATTTGCGATTAATACTAGAGCGAGAGTTAACAGTAGAAGAAATTTTACTAATGACGTTTACCAAAGATGCCACACAAGAGCTACGTGGAAGAATAGATGCGGGTATCCGTGACGCGTTAACTAACTGGCAAAATTTATGTGATAAAGATCCCTATTTTCAAGCCATCAGTGAGCGTGTAAATAGCGATAAAATTCAGTTTCTGCTAAAACGAGCCTTATTATTTTTAGATGAAGCTGCGATTTTTACCATTCACGGCTTTTGCCAACGGGCATTGACACAACATGCTTTTGCTAGTGGCTTGCCCTTTAATGCAAGCATGTCCACCAATAGCAATGATTTGATTTTAGAAGCGTGCCAAGATTGGTATCGACAACTGGCTAAACAAAACTGTGATGCCTTTACGTTAGTTGCTCAATTTTGGGCAACGCCAACGGCTTTTGTTAGTAATTTTGCCAAGGCTATTTCACATAGAACTGAGTTGTCTATACTTGATGTTCAAGACTTGGTTAATAAGTTTACTCAATTAGCTAAGCAAGCTAACAGTGCTCTTATTGACAATATAAGTTTGCTTAACGAAGGCTTAGTAGCACACAAAAAAGATGACGAACAAGAAAAGAGGGCGGCCGAGTTAGTTAAGTTACAAACTTGGTTGGCGCAGTTAAGTGCGTGTGACAATGAACAAGCATTACTCGCTGTAATACAGCAACCCATGCCAGATTACTTACTCCACGCTGGACGACATCCTAAGGCATTTAAAGCCGCACTCGCGCAAGTATTACAAAGCAGTAAACAAATTAAAGACGACGTTAAAAAATTAGCTGAAAATATCAATAAAGCCAAAGCTTATCAGATAGTTCGTACGGCTATTTATCAAATACGCCAGCAGGTTCAACAAGCGAAAGAGCAACATAACTTACTCGACTTTGATGATTTAATAAATACGCTAGCCTATTGTTTAAAAAGTGAAGAAGATAGTCGGTTAGCACAAACGTTATTGGCGCAATACCCCGTTGCCCTTGTTGATGAATTTCAAGATACGGATCCCCAGCAATTTGCAATTTTGCAAGGTATTTACTACCAAGAGCCTATTAAAAAAATTCAAGGTGAAAAGTCTCAAGATCAAAAGGTTGATTCGGCGCTTTATCTTATTGGCGATCCTAAACAAGCTATTTATGGTTTTCGTGGTGGTGATATTTTTGCTTATTTAAGTGCTCGTAATGACTGTGATTATCACTGGCTTATGGACACTAACTGGCGATCAAGCCCTGATATGGTTAATGCTTATAACCAGGTATTTTTGGGGGATGGTAATAATCAGGTGTTTGGTTACGGTATTCCTTATCAATCTGTACATGCAGGTAAAAAAGACGGTCAACCGAGTAACGAGCCGGATAACCAGTCGACTAAGCAATCTAAAGCGCTACAATTTATTCATTTTTCTAGTGAAGAGGATGATACCAAACAGTCAGTTAGACCCTTAATGGCAACATGGTGCGGTAATGAAATAGTCCACTTATTAACAGATGAAGACATTAAGCCGCAAGATATAGCTATTTTAGTGCGTGATGGACGCGAAGCTGCTGATATCAAACAAGCATTGTTAGCGGCTAACTTGGCCAGCGTGTTTTTATCTGATCGAGCAAACTTATTTCACAGTGAACAAGCCAAGCAACTGATCAGTGTATTGAAGGGAATATTAACGCCTGAAGATGAACGAGTTTATGTAAATGCATTGGCCAGTGGTTTATTGGGCTTTGACGCCCCAACGTTGTATCAGCTTACGCAAGATGAAATGGCTTATCAAACGCTAAAATTTAGCTTTTTTGATTATAGAACGCAATGGCAACGACAAGGTTTTATTGCGATGGCGATAAACCTAATGCATCAGCACTTTAAAATTGTATTAGCGGATAAAGATAGAGCATTAACTAACTTATTGCATTTATTTGAAATTTTACAATCAGCAAGCCAAAAGTTCCTACAGCCGCAAGAACTGCTTTATTGGTTTGAACAACAGTGCAGATTAGATAGTAAGGCCGCCAATAGTGAACTAGAAGCAGAACAACGCCTTGAAAGTGACGGTGATTTAATTCGGATAGTAACGCAACATGGCGCGAAAGGATTGGAATATCCCATTGTCTTTATTCCGTTTGCGACGCGTCATAAAGACCCACTTAAATTTGGTAATAAATCGGTAAGCTATATCGAATATCACAATGAACAAGGTCAATTGTGCTTAAGTTTAGATGGCGATGAACAAGCGAAAGCGGCCATGGCTAATGAAGCTTATGCCGAAACCATTCGTTTGTTGTATGTAGCGATAACACGAGCAGAAAGCCGGTGTTATGTGTTTACCACACCATTTGATAAATATGCCTTATCGCCACTTGGCAAAACGCTGCAGTGGCAAGCAGAGCAAGATATAGTACAAAACTTACAACAATTAATGGCGAAATCACCGGAATCAATAGAGGTAAAACAAGTTTCATTTGACGCAATTGATAGTGATGTATATCAGCAGAACAATCTTGATTTAACGGGGTCATTACTACTCGAGGTAAGTCAGTTTCATGGCAAGATAGAACGTGATTGGTGGCTTAGTTCATTTTCAGCGTTAAGTAGAAACTTACGACACGGTGGAGTATCAAAACCAGATAGAGACACTGAGCTGTTAGCGACTGTTGATACAAGGCCAATGTACAATAAACTACTCTTACGCTTTCAACTGGCAAAAGGTGCGCACACTGGTAATTTACTCCATGACATTTTAGAGCATAGTGACTTTGTTCATTCGCATGAAACAACAAGTAATTGGCACGAAAGTATCAAGTGGCCGTTGGTTACGTATGGCGAATTAACAGCGGGTTTTACTGAAGACGATCTTGTTGTGTGGCTTGATGAAATAGTCGCAACACCGCTTATTTCAGAGCTAATGATTTCTGAACCCATAGTACTGACAAAGGAGATTGAAACAGGGACATCTTGTGATGATCACTTTTGTTTGGCTGATATTCCAATGAACCAAACACTACGTGAGAGTGAATTTTATTTTCCAATGGAAGAGGCGAGTATTAGTGCGCTAGCTAAATTGCTAACCGATCACCGAAAGTCTGCATTGGTTGACCCAAATAAAATTTATGATGTGAATCACGTTAGATTACCAAGCTATCAATCATTAAAAGGCATGATGCATGGTTTTATTGATTTAGTCTTTGAAAAAAATGGTAAATATTATGTTTGTGATTATAAGTCTAGCCATTTAGGTGACGATTATTTTGATTATAATCATCATGCTTTACGTAACCATATTGAAAAAAATTATTACGACTTACAGTACCTTATCTATAGCTTAGCGTTACATCGCTATTTACAGCAGAACGTGACTAACTATAATGCCGAACAACATTTTGGCGGTATTTATTATCTGTATTTGCGTGGTATGACCCATGATAAAAAATACCGTGGTGCAGGTGTTTATTTTCGAAAAATCATGATTAATGAATTAACCGCATTAGATTGCCTCTTCCTAGGTAAAAATGTAGGTGAAGAGCTAGATAAGAAGTCTTTAGACAAAGGCTCCGCAAGCCATAATGAATCGACTAGGGAGGAAACATAATCGTGCACGTTTACAACAGTTTTTTTCAAGCACAACAGCAGTTAGTTGATATTGAAGCCATTGATTATTTTTTTGCAAAAGAAATGCTCACCGCATTAAAAGAGTCGACCGAAATTTTAACCAAACCTTCAATCAAACTATCGATCACGCAAGAGCAAATCCTTACCCATGTGTTTTTCGCACTCAGTGCTAGTTTACGAGCAGGTCATACGTGTTTACCGTTAACTGAACTTGCGCAGCAACATTGGGCTGTCGCTGTTGACGATCAAGGGCAATGTAGTCATCAAGGTTTTATGTTTCCCGATAAAGACACATTATTCAATTGTCTAACAGTACTTAATATTAGCGCGGATGCACAGCACCCCATCGTATTTGAAAATAACCGTGTTTATATGCGTCGTTACTATCAATTTGAACAAACGTTGGCAAACGATATTAAATCACGGTTAACACAACGATTACCCACATCAGCAGAAAATATAAGCCGTGTCCTTCAACAACTATTTCCATTAGTAAACGAGCAAGCACAAGAAATTGATTGGCAACAGATTGCGGTTGCCAATGCGATGAATAAAAACTTTACCGTTATTGTGGGTGGCCCCGGTACGGGTAAAACTTACACCGTAACCAAGTTATTGGCCGCTTTAGTTATGCTAAACACTAACACGGCCACTAACGAACTAAGTCATAACCCAGCCCTAGAAATAGCCTTGGTAGCACCAACCGGTAAAGCGGCACAACGTTTATCTGAGTCCATTATCAGTGCGATTACGGGCTTTAAAGCATTAATTAATGGGGATGTTTTAGCCGCGATACCAACAGAGGCGAAAACCATTCACCGTGTACTCGGTGTTATTCCTAACAGCCCAAACTTTAGGCACGATCAAAATAATCACCTTAGCTGTGATGTTTTATTAATAGACGAAGTCTCTATGGTTGATTTACCTATGATGACACGACTATTTAGGGCCTTAAAAAAAGAGACAAAAATCATCTTGCTCGGTGATGCCGATCAATTACCCTCTGTTGCTGTAGGGAGTGTTTTAGCCGATATTGCCCCTAGACCTCATTCTGGTTACAGCCCAGCTAATGCCAATTATTTAGCCCAAGTATGTCAATTAGATGTACAACAACTCAATCATGCATTCAAGCAAACAGACACTTATAGTGATCACCTTAGCTGTTTAATCACCAGTCGCCGTTTTGATAGTGAAGGGGGAATTGGCAGATTGGCTGCTCATGTTATCAAAGGTGAACATACACAAAGTTGGCAGTTGTTACAGGCCGCTAATGAAAAAAATAAAAATCAGTTAGCCTTAGTTGAGGGGGATTTACACGATTGGCTATCATCGTTAATAAAAGAATATTATCAAGGTATTAGCCGTTGCGACAGCCTTGACGATGCATTTGCTTTATTTGCTAAATTTCGTATTCTCTGTGTTACTCGCCAAGGCGAATTTGGTGTTGATGCAATTAATCAATGGGTAAAAGAGCAATTAGCAGTTAATACGTATCAACCTTGGGGACAATCTCACCAAAACTACCATGGCATGCCTATTATGATCAGTGAAAATGATTATCGCCTTGGACTTTTTAATGGTGATATTGGTTTACTATGGCATGCGAATAGCAATACTAGTACGAATGCTAGTGACAACGCTAGTCTCGATAGTAATCACCTAATGGCGTTTTTTGAACAGCCCAAAACAGCCGATGGCGAAACACATTATAAAACGCTATTGCCATCAAGATTACCAAAATATGACAGCGTGTATGCGATGACCATCCATAAAACGCAGGGCAGTGAGTTTGCGCATGTCGCCATGTTATTACCCAAACAAAGTAATAATTTACTGCTATCGCGCGAATTACTTTATACCGGCATTACTCGGGCAAAAACACAACTGACGATTGCGAGCAGTAAGCAAACTTGGCAACAAGGGGTTATTAGTGCTGTAAAACGTTATTCGGGTTTAAAGACAGTAGGGTGATATCAATGATATGTAATTTATTATCACCTCAAACCTACGCCAGATCTATACCATAAGTTAATAACAGGTTGAATTTTTTTGGATCTAATCATTCTAAATCAAGCTCAAGTTTAACAAAACTTGATATACTAACCACACAGAGTTAAGTAAACAGAGTTAACATACTTTTTAGGAAATAAAACCTCAATGCAATTAATGAATATAGACAAAGCGCGTTATAGAAAAAACTTAAACATCGTTATCGTTGGCTTTATTGCAACATTATTAGTGTTAGCGTTGCTTTTTGGACAACTATTGATCCTCAGCTTTGAACAAGAAGGGGTCAATAATTTTAGATATAACTTATTGGGCGCTGTATTATCATTATTGGCTTGTATGGCTGTTCTACATACCTTAAAAATGTCAAATTTCTTTAAAGAAATTTATTATGTGTGGCAAATAAAACAACTACAAAACTTAATTTACCGTAAAGTAAAAAAAGTTAAAAAAGCAGCCAAAAATTTAGAACAAGATGCATTGATTATTTTAACTTTTTACTACCAAAGCCAACAACAAGTGTATCAACTTGATGATAATACGTTGACTATCAGTAAGGTAAATAAAGACCTAGCTGACTTACAAGAAACAATTACTAACAACAACTTAACGATTAGTGTGGAAAAATTTGATAAAAAACTGATCACTTCTTTTAAGTAATGTCACATTAGACTAAAGTGAAAAAACAAGGTAGATGCGTTGCCTATAATAGATATAGCCAAGCTACTGCAAGGTGTTTAATTAAGCATATATTAGAAAGCTAGTTAGGCAAAATATTGCTTAAAGTGACTTGGGTATGTACCGAATAATCGACACGTTTATAGAGGAACAAAAAAACCAGTACTTGTTAAAGGACTGGTTTATATATTTTTATCATCAACTATATAGGTGTTTATCTACACTAACTATAGAAGTTATCTTGCACGGAAAGTAATGCGACCTTTAGATAAATCATAGGGTGTTAGTTCAACTGTTACTTTATCGCCAGTCAAAATACGAATGTAGTTTTTACGCATTTTACCAGAAATATGAGCAGTCACAACGTGGCCATTCTCTAATTCAACTCGGAACATAGTGTTAGGTAAAGTATCTTGCACTGTACCTTGCATTTCAATATTTTCTTCTTTCGCCATGGGGCGCTAAACCTCTATATGTTGTGCAAATAAGCCAAAGTATCTATTTAAATTATTAGAACGTTTGACTGATAAAAAAAGCTGCGCGAATGATGCCTAATTGCACGGCCAAAGTAAAGCTTTGTACCTGTTTATTTACCATAGTCGTTGATTTTTTAGCCTGTGGAACACTTTCCTTCAACTAACTGCCATTCTAGGTTGATAAATCGTTCGTGTGGATAGTAACTATTTTTATAATTCATTTTTTGACAAGCATCAATTTGATACCCTAAATATAAATAAGGTAACTTCAATTGTCGGCATAAATCAATTTGCGTAAGGATAGAAAAACGTCCTAGACCATACCGTTTAAAATTAGGATGGTAAAAAGTATAAACAGCAGACAAACCATTAGTCAGCATATCAGTCACTGCAACACATATCAGTTGTTCCACGCCATCAACAATAACCCATGTTTCAATAAATAGTTGCGTGGTTAACTGACTACTGAGAAAACTTTGAAATTGCTCAATGTTTGCTGGATACATACTGCCATCTTGATGGAAGGTATTAATATAAGTTTCATAGAGCGGATAATAATACTCTTTAATTTGCGTTGAGTGCTTGATGGTGAAAATAGTATTACGTTTTAATGCGCGTTTTTGGCTTTTAGAAGGACTAAAATCATTAATTAATACACGAATCGATTGGCAAGCATCACAGTTTTCACAGTAAGGCCGATAAGATTGTTCACCACTACGACGAAAGCCTTCAGTCATTAATATGCTATAACTATGTTTATTTTGCAGGCGTTCATCAACGGCAATTAATAAACGTTCTTCTTCATCAGGTAAGTAACTACACGGAAAGGTTTTGGTTATACCTACTTTAAAACTACTATCATTCATATGGCTACTTCTATTATATTAATAGCGTGTTAATTAACGGATAACTCACGTGGTTGCCAAAAATCAGCAGAGACCTTTTTATTTATAGCCATTCTTTTGAGCGCTATAAAGTTTTCTCGTGATATTTCTGTCGCGCCCATATCAGCTAAAAAATCATTAAGCAATTGGCAGTCAATAAAATCAATATCAATCGTTTTAAGCAGCTCAACTAAAGCAACCAATGCAAATTTAGAGGCATTAGGTGAAGTATAGAACATTGACTCACCAGAGAAGAAACCATTAATGGCGACACCATATAAACCACCCACTAACTCAGGTTTCTGATCAGAATTTGTTTGCCAAATTTCAATAGAATGTGCAAAGCCCAATTGATGCAAATTGACATAAGCCTTTTGCATGTCAGGTGAAATCCATGTGCCATCATCTCGAAAGGGGGCATCTGCACACAATGCTATCACTTGCTCAAAGGCGGTATTTAACGTGATTTTATAAGGATATTTTTTTAATGCTTTTCGCAACGTACGATTAATACGTAAATCGTCAACATGAATAATCGCTCTTGGGTTAGGTGACCACCACAGCAGCGGATCATTTTCGCTAAACCACGGAAAGATACCTTGGCTATAGGCACTAATTAATCGTTTTGGCTGTAAATCACCACCAACAGCTAATAAACCGTTTGGCTCAGTGAGGGCATATTCTACAGGAGGAAAAGCCAAATCTTTTACAGTGAGTTGATAGAGGCTCATATTATTCAGAAATAATCATGTTAGCTAGAATCAAAAGGCTTAAATTCGTGTTTTTAAATGGTCACGACTAATAAGCCTTTTCAACGTGCTATTGGGCGTCGAGGAAGCGTTCAGCGTCTAGTGCTGCCATGCAACCGGCGCCAGCTGACGTGATTGCTTGACGATAGATATGATCAGCAACATCACCGGCGGCAAATATACCTTCAACACTGGTTTGAGTTGCGTTACCTTGAGTACCACTTTGAATCGTTAAGTAGCCATTTTTCATGGCAAGTTGATCGTTGAAAATATCGGTATTAGGTTTGTGACCAATAGCGATAAATACACCAGCAACAGCAAGTTCTTCCGTTGTATCTGATTTAGTGTCTTTTAAGCGTAACCCTGTCACACCCATGTTATCGCCCAGTACTTCATCTAAAGTACGATCTGTATGAAGGATGATATTGCCGTTTTTAACTTTTTCATTTAAACGATCAATTAATATTTTTTCAGAGCGAAAAGTATCACGACGATGAATTAAATGAACTTCACTAGCAATATTTGATAAATAAAGGGCTTCTTCAACTGCAGTATTACCCCCACCAACAACAGCAACTTTTTGATTTTTGTAAAAGAATCCATCACACGTCGCACAAGCGGAAACACCACGCCCCATAAACGCTTCTTCAGAAGGTAAACCTAAATATTGTGCTGATGCACCAGTACAAATAATCAACGCATCACAGGTAAACGTGCCGTTGTCGCCGGTTAATGTATAAGGGCGTTTAGAAAAATCGACTTTATTGATGTGATCAAAAATAATTTCAGTATCAAATTTTTCAGCATGTTTTTGCATACGATCCATTAACGCCGGACCGGTTAAATCATCAGCATCACCTGGCCAGTTTTCTACTTCTGTTGTCGTGGTTAACTGACCACCTTGCTGCATACCTGTAATCATTACTGGTTTAAGGTTAGCACGGGCAGCATAGACTGCGGCAGTATAACCAGCTGGGCCTGAGCCTAAAATAAGTAGTGGACAATGTCTAACGTCGCTCATGAATGAGTTCTCCGGAGTTTATTTTTAACAAATAGTTTATATAGTTTTAATGATTGGGATGATAAGGGGTTCTATCAAGGGTGTACAGTTGCTTTAAGGATATATTAGTTAAAAGGGGTATAAAAAAGAGGGCAAAGGATAAATTTGCACTCTTTTTAATTTATTCTAACGCGGTTATAACCGCGAAATTAATCGCTAAATTAATATGATAGACTTGCCGCAGCTTCTTCAGGTGCCAGGTATTCATAACCTAAAACGTCAGCAACGGGTTTATAAGTGATTTTACCACCTAGAACATTTAATCCTGCTAATAAGTGCTCATCATCAAGTAATGCTTGTTTTGCGCCTTTGTTTGCAAGAGTTACTGCAAAAGGCATTGTTGCGTTTGTAAGTGCCATTGTTGAAGTACGAGCAACACCTCCAGGCATGTTAGCTACACAATAATGAACAACATCACCAACAACATAAGTAGGATCTTGATGTGTGGTGGCTTTTGATGTTTCAAAACAGCCACCTTGATCAATAGCAACATCAACAACAACCGCCCCTTTTTTCATCATTTTGATATGTGCTTTTGTAACTAATTTAGGTGCGGCTGCACCAGGAATTAAGACAGCGCCAATGACTAAATCCGCTTCTACAATTAGTTGATCCATTGCATCAGCAGTTGAATAGACTGTTTTTAAACGGCCGTCAAATTCAGTGTCTAACTGACGTAAACGAGGTAAAGAGCGATCAAGAATAGTGACATCAGCGCCCATGCCAACGGCCATGCGTGCAGCTTGAGTTCCAACAACACCGCCACCAACAATTAATACCTTAGCGGGGGCAACACCGGGTACGCCACCTAACAAAGCACCTAAACCGCCTTGTGCTTTTTCTAAAGCGTGGGCACCAGCTTGAATCGACATACGACCAGCCACTTCTGACATAGGCGCTAATAAAGGTAGACCACCTTCTGCAGCGGTAACCGTTTCATAAGCAATACAAGTTGCGCCTGAAGCAACTAATAATTCTGTTTGTTGTGGATCTGGTGCCAAGTGTAAGTAAGTAAATAATATTTGTCCGGCGCGAAGCATTTTGCATTCAACGGGTTGTGGTTCTTTAACCTTGATAATCATCTCAGCCGTTGCAAATATCTCAGCCGCACTATTAATAATTTTTGCACCGGCGGTAATATATTGATCATTATCAAAGCCAATGGATGCACCGCCATTATGCTCAACAATCACGTTATGACCATTGACGACTAATTCTTTTACACCAGCCGGTGTTAAACCGATACGGTATTCATGGTTTTTAATTTCTTTAGGTACACCAATAATCATAATATTCTCTTTTTTGTTACACTTGTTATCGTCGCTTATAGATAAGCTTCTTGTTTATATGCAACTAGTATAATGCTAATTAACCAGACCAACCTGTCGTATTCTCATTCTTTACGATATATAATACTGATACCGGGAGCTTTTTTAGCGTTATATATAGTAAAAAAAATAAAAAAGAAAAGTAATGAATAAAAAAATAGATCGTATTGATAAAAATATTCTTGTTGAATTACAAAAAGATGGTCGGCTTTCTAATGTTGAGCTATCAAAACGTGTTGGCTTAAGCCCTACACCTTGCTTAGAACGTGTTAAACGGTTAGAAAAAGAGAAATATATAACGGGCTACCAAGCTATTCTTAATTCGGCAAAATTAGATCTCGCTTTATTAATATTTGTAGAGATCACCTTAACGAAGACTAGCCCCGATGTGTTTGATGATTTTGCCGCAGCGGTACATGAACTTGATGTTATTCAAGAATGTCACTTGGTTTCAGGTGATTTTGATTTTTTGTTAAAGACACGCGTGAAAGATATGCTTGCGTATAGGCAACTATTAGGAGACACCTTACTAAGGTTACCAGCAGTAAGTGAAAGTAGAACCTATGTAGTGATGGATGAAATTAAATCCTGCAATATGTTACCAATCAAACGATAAATTTTTGTTTTATATTGATGTCTAACATTACTCAAAATGTTCCATTCAGAGTGCACGTTGAATAAATGAGTATATACTCATGTATTCAAGCAATACCTTGATTATAAGCATTTTAATTCTCGCTGAATTCAGCATCATGAGGTAATATAAGCCTATATCACTAAACCCAGCTTTTCATGGTACCTTAATTGTCTTCAGAATTAGTTAAAAATACCGAACAAGACCTCGGTGAAGTAAATAACGCCAATACCAAAAACACTCAACTTACGGGTGTACAACGTTTACTTGAAACCGGCTTGTTATTTTTTAGTGTCTTTGCCATGTTTATCATGTTGGCATTGTTTAGCTTTGATCCCGCTGATCCTGGTTGGGCACAAACAGGCTATCAAACACCCATTAGAAATCTAGGTGGCTCTGTAGGGGCGTATCTGTCAGATTTATTATTAAATTTATTTGGTTTTATCGCCTATAGCCTACCTTTTATTGTTGCTATCGTTGGCTGGTTATTATTTCAAAAGTTTCATCAGTTAATGCAGTTAGATTACTTAACACTGGCCTTGAAACTGATTGGTTTTTTGATGTTCTACTTAGGCATTACGTCATTAGCCAGTATGAACTTTGATGATCTGTTTTATTTTTCCGCGGGTGGTATTTTAGGGGATGTATTAAGTGAAACGTTGCTACCTTATTTTTCATTTGTGGGTAGCACCTTAGTTTTTGTCATGTTTAGTTGTGCAGGGTTTGTGTTATTAACCGGTTTCTCATGGCTTAATTTTATTGATAACGTAGGTCGTTATACCATAGCAAGTGTATTATTCTTACAGCATATACCGGGTTATATAAAAGATAAATTTGGTGTAGGTGACTCCCCCTTAACTGATACTGATAAATCAGACAGTAAAGGTATAGATGAAGAAGCCAATATTCAAATTAAACCTGAAGATATACCCGTAACCACACCCAAAAAGAAAAAGTTAGCTATTCCTTTTCTGGCATCAACGACTGAAAAAGAAGATGACACGCCAGAGCACTTTATCGATATCAATGATTTAATGGATGGCCCCCTTGAAATAAACGTACAAGAATATGTTAATGATAATGAAATATCGGCTGCTTTTGCGGATATTGAAAAAGTTGTCGTTGCCGATGATAACGCCGTAGTCACTAAAAAACCTACAGGTGAACTGGTTAACAGTAGTGATGCCAATCAAGTCAATTTAGTCCCTTCAACAGAAGAACAATTCTCAGGTATGCCTTCAATTGACTTACTTGATCGCCCTGACAAAGCAAAAAACCCCATTAACAGAGAAGAGCTAGAGCAGGTGAGTCGTTTAGTTGAAACGATTCTATTAGATTTTAAAGTACAAGCCGAAGTGGTTGCTGTATATCCTGGCCCTGTTATTACCCGTTTTGAACTTGATTTAGCACCGGGCATGAAAGTAAGTAAAATTAGTGCCTTGTCAAAAGATTTAGCCCGCGCCTTATCGGCAATCAGTGTACGTGTGGTTGAGGTTATTCCAGGAAAATCAGTTATTGGTTTAGAATTGCCGAATAAACATCGTGAAATAGTTCATTTAAGTGAAGTTATATCATGCACCGCTTTTGAAGAATCAAGTTCACCTTTAGCGATGGTGTTAGGTAAAGATATTGCCGGTGAGCCAGTTGTGGTTGATTTAGCAAAAATGCCACATTTATTGGTGGCCGGTACTACAGGCTCAGGTAAATCAGTGGGTGTTAATACCATGATTGTTAGCTTGTTATATAAATCAACACCAGAAGACGTACGTCTGATCATGATTGATCCTAAAATGCTTGAACTTAGTGTTTATGAAGGTATACCGCATTTGTTAACAGAGGTGGTTACCGATATGAAAGATGCGGCTAACGCGCTGCGTTGGTGTGTAGGTGAAATGGAACGTCGTTATAAATTAATGTCGGCACTGGGTGTACGTAACTTAAAAGGTTATAACAAAAAAGTATTGACCGCTATTGCCGAAGGCGAGCCACTGATTGACCCTATATGGCAACCTAGTGATGGCTTAGATCAAACGCCACCCCTATTAGAAAAACTGCCGAGTATTGTTGTTATTGTTGATGAATTCGCCGATATGATGATGATTGTCGGTAAAAAAGTAGAAGAATTAATTGCCCGTATTGCACAAAAGGCACGTGCGGCAGGTATTCACTTAATTTTAGCGACGCAACGTCCATCAGTTGATGTTATTACCGGTTTAATTAAAGCCAATATCCCAACTCGTATGGCGTTTCAAGTGTCTTCTGGTTTAAACTCTCGCACTATTTTAGATCAGCAAGGAGCTGAACAATTATTAGGCATGGGGGATATGCTTTATTTACCGCCAGGTACTGGTGTACCAACACGCGTCCATGGTGCTTTTATTGACGATCATGAAGTCCATGCGGTTGTTAAAGATTGGAAATCTCGTGGTGGGCCAAATTACATAGAAGAAATTTTAGCGGGGAGTAATGATCCAGATATGTTGCTTCCCGGCGAACAGAGCGAAGAAAGTGAAGCCGAAGAGTTAGATGTGCTTTATGATGATGCTGTAAAATTTGTCACTGAAAAACGACGTGTCTCTATATCAAGTGTGCAAAGACAATTTAGAATTGGCTACAACCGCTCAGCTCGTATAGTCGAACAAATGGAAATTCAGGGCGTCGTGTCAACTGCTGGCCACAATGGCGCACGTGAAGTATTAGCGCCACCACCAATTAAAGATTAATACTATGAATAAAACGTTTATTGTTAACGCCACTCTCGTCATTGCCCTAAATATTGTCACTAGCTCTGTCATGCCTGTAATAGCTGCATCACAGGAAAGTTCTCCAACAAAGTTTGAAGCAAGTAAAAAGCACTTGAGGGCAAAACTTGCTCATGTAAAATTTTTTAGTGCTAACTTTACACAAGAAGTGGTTAGTGACACCGGTGAGTTACTCGAAAAAAGTTCAGGGAAATTGGCTATCAGTAAGCCCAATTTAGCCAATTGGCATACATTAGAGCCAGATGAACTGGCAATTGTTTCTGACGGCCGTGATGTGTGGTTCTATAATCCATGGATTGAACAAGTCAGTGTTTATTCTTTGTCCGCGGCGATTGCCAGAACACCTATATTATTACTCACGAGTAAAGATGAATCGTTATGGCAGCAATATACGGTTAACGAGGAAAAGGCTAGTCTCAATAAGGTAAGTCAACAAGATAAACGTTTTGTTATCGTCGCTAAAGATCCCAATAGCCAAATTAAAAGTTTAACCTTAATTTTTTCAGCTAAAAATCCAAAGATAAAAGGTAGTGAACTCAGTCAGTTGTCATTTCTTGATGCCACAGGACAGATAAGCCATATTAGATTATCAAATTTTGATGCTCAAAATATACCCGAAAGTAGTTTGTTTCACTTCTCTGTACCAGAAGGTGTACAAATAGATGACCAACGCGCTAACTAGGAACTTTTGTGAATAACCAACAGCAACAAACTAGCTTATTTACTTCAGAACAAGACAGTGCAAACCTTACCGGTAAAAAAACCACTCAACTTGCTGCGCCTCTTGCAGCGAAAATTCGCCCGAAAATGCTGGCTGACTATGTTGGCCAACAACATATCCTTGGCGATAACTCACCACTTAAACTAGCCATAGAACAGGGCCTATGCCATTCGCTTATTTTTTGGGGGCCGCCTGGCACCGGTAAAACAACCCTCGCTGAAATTATAGCAACTCATGCGAAAGCGCAAGTGGTTAGACTGTCTGCGGTCACATCGGGCATTAAAGATATTCGCGAAGCCATTGAACAAGCTAAAATTAGAAAGCAGGGGGCGAGTCAAAATGACTATAGTCGCACCGTACTCTTTGTTGACGAAGTTCACCGCTTTAATAAGTCGCAACAAGATGCCTTTTTACCTTTTATTGAAGACGGCACCATTATTTTTATTGGCGCAACCACAGAAAATCCTGCGTTTGAATTAAATCAGGCAATACTCTCTCGTACTCGTGTTTACACCTTAAAAAAATTGAGCCATGAAGAATTAACACAAGTACTCAATAGAGCATTAGTGTTAATTAAAGCAGAACAGCAAACGCTTGTTACTGTAGATAAAGAGGCTAAGCAAAGTTTATTAAATCGCGCTGATGGTGATGCCAGACGTTTACTCAATTTATTAGAAAACTGCCTTGATAGTCAACAGGCTCAACAGAGTTCTACGGTTGAAAGTGATACAAACAATACAAATAAAACCATAACGGTTGAATTAATTGCACAAGTAGCGGGTAGTAAAATTGCGCTTTATGATAAAGGCGGTGATGCCTTCTATGATTTAATTAGTGCCTTTCATAAATCCGTACGGGGATCAGACGCTGATGCTGCCTTATATTGGTATGCAAGAATTTTAATTGGCGGTGGTGATGCATTATATGTAGCGCGCCGTTTATTGGCGATTGCTAGCGAAGATATTGGTAATGCCGACCCACGGGCAATGCAATTAGCGATTAACGCTTGGGATACCTTTCACAGAGTGGGGCCAAGTGAAGGTGAACGTGCTATCGCACAAGCTGTCGTTTATATGGCATTAGCACCCAAGAGTAATGCGGTTTATCTCGCGTTTAATCAAGCAAAACGATTAGCCGAACAAACGTCTAGTTTAGATGTACCAGCGCATTTAAAAAATGCGACGAGTGAATTGACTCAAAAATTGGGTCATGGCGAGGGTTATCGTTATGCGCATGATGAAATAAATGCCTTTGCCGCAGGTGAAAATTATTTACCCGAAGCATTAGCTAGAGCAAGTGATATGAATCATCGATTATATCAACCTAGTGAACGCGGCTTAGAAAAACAATTAAAAGAAAAATTAGATTATCTGAATCAATTAAACAAAAACAGTAATGAGCAGCGCTATGACTAGTACTATTAGTAATTTCACCCTTTACCTTTTTGTTGCACTGGGAGGCGCATGTGGCGCAAGTTTACGCTTTTATATTTATCAATTAGTGTTAAATTGGCTAGGAAAAGGGTTTCCTTTTGCCACATTGATGGTTAATATCACCGGCTCATTTGTTATGGGGTTATTATACCAACTAATAGAACACGAAATTTTAGATATTAATATCCATAGAACATTACTTGGTATTGGTTTTTTAGGTGCATTTACCACCTTTTCAACATTTTCATTAGACTCCTTGTTATTAATACAACAGGGAGACTTAACCAAAGCGGCTATTAATATTTTATTAAATGTGTCGCTTTGTATAGCAGCTGCAGCCTTGGGGTTGTATTTGGTTTCTGCTTTAACAAAATAATGTATAAAAATAAGTTGATGTAAAAGTGTCAACTTGAACTTAAATTAAATAAATACGTGAATAATTATGCTTGATGCAAAACAACTTAGAACAGATTTAGATAATATCGCCACACAATTAGCAAAACGTGGTTTTACCCTTGATACCGCAACAATTACTGCGTTAGAAGAGCAGCGTAAAGCGATTCAAGTAAAAACCCAAGAATTACAAAATGAGCGTAACACGCGTTCAAAATCCATCGGTCAAGCAAAAGCGCGTGGTGAAGATATTGCACCATTACTTGCTGCAGTGAGCCAATTAGGTGATGAACTTGATGCGGCAAAAGCTGAACAAGATGAAGTGTTAGCAAAAATAAATGATATTGCTAGTGCTATGCCTAACTTGCTTGATGAATCGGTACCAACGGGTGCTGATGAAGATGACAATGTAGAGCTTAAACGCTGGGGTACACCAAGAGTTTTTGATTTTAAAGTCAAAGATCATGTTGATTTAGGTTTTGGTGTTGGTAAAGGCTTAGACTTTGAAAGTGGCGCTAAATTAGCCGGTACTCGTTTTGCGGTAATGCGTGGTAATATTGCTAAATTACACCGTGCTTTAGCCCAGTTTATGCTTGATGTGCATACCGAAGAGCATGGCTATCAAGAAATGTATGTGCCTTATTTGGTCAATGCCGCTTCTCTATATGGCACAGGTCAATTACCTAAGTTTGGTGAGGATTTATTTCATACCGACTTATCGGGTAAAAACTTCTCATTAATTCCTACCTCTGAAGTACCATTAACGAATATTTACCGTGATGAAATCGTAGATGAAGCTGAGTTGCCTATTAAAATGACCGCTCATACGCCGTGTTTTCGTAGTGAAGCGGGATCGGGTGGTCGTGATATAAGAGGTCTTATTCGTCAACATCAATTCGACAAAGTTGAAATGGTGCAATTGGTAAAACCTGAAAACTCTTTTACGGCACTTGATGAATTAACCGGTCACGCAGAGGCCATTCTAGAAAAATTAGAATTACCTTATCGTACTATGGTGCTTTGCAGTGGAGATGTTGGTTTTAGTGCCACTAAAACCTTCGATTTAGAAGTGTGGTTACCAGCACAAAACACTTATCGTGAAATTTCATCTTGCTCGAACATGGGGGCATTCCAAGCACGCCGTATGCAAGCACGCTTTAGAAATAGTGAAACTAATAAACCCGAATTAGTCCATACGCTAAATGGCTCTGGCTTAGCGGTAGGGCGTACTCTAGTTGCGGTGTTAGAAAATTATCAACAAGCGAATGGCAGTATTAATATACCCACTGTGTTACAACCCTATATGAAAGGTGTAACGAACATAAGCTAACAAATGGGTTACGCGTTATGTATTATGGGAGAGTAATAAAGAGCTGTTTGTCTTTTCAAACCGCTCTTTATATTTTTCTCATACCAATATAAAATATATCTATAAAGAAAAAATTAAATTTACTTTGTAATAAATTAATGATGATCGGGTCTATTAAAGTACATAGACTTTATCAGAACAGGACAATTCATTGTTAGCCATACTTCGCAGCCTTGGTATTCAAATATTATTCTTTGTTATTATTTTCCAAGTAGTTTCTTTTCTTCGTGAAATGAGTATGTTGTCTACTGATGTTCAATTAGCCACCACAAATAACCAATCTTTTATCCAAGTTCCCACCTTAAAAGGGGAAACGGTTTCATTAAATTCACAAGGCACTACCACCGTGCTTTATTTTTTTGCGCCTTGGTGTCAAATATGTCACCTGAGCATTAGTAATTTACAAGCATTATATGAGAAAAATGAACACCTTGACGTCGTCGCAGTAGCTATGGACTACACCAGCCTTGATGAAGTCATGGCGTTTACACAGGAACATAAGCTAACATTTCCAATAGCCTTAGGTAATGAAGCAATCAAGCACCATTTTTCAATATCCAGTTATCCAAGCTATTATGTTATTAATGAAGAAAACACCATTATAGGAAAGTCTATCGGCTATTCTTCTGAACTTGGCCTTTATTTACGCTCTTTGTAATTGCTATTTTTTAGTGTAGTGATCTTAATGTTGTTTGTGTACACTGTTGTAACAACTATTTAACATATACTGAAAATTCACCACACGTATATTGATACTCGCTCTAGCTGACTATGCTGGCTTCAAGAAGCCTGAAGGACTCATGCATTTTTAAATGGAATGGGCATTACGTATGTTAATTAGATAAACTTGAGTATAGAACGGAAAGGCTCTACCGATGCAAATATCAGACAATTTTGATAGCGGCAATATTCGTGTTATCGATGCAAGCGACGCTAGCAACATCCAACTAGAAATAAAACACGATAATCAATCTGAATTTTATCAATGGTTCCATTTCAAATTACAAACTGATACGGCGAAAAGTTCAATTCGTCAAGAGCATGTTATTCATTTAACTAATGCAGGCAAAGCTGCCTATGTAGAAGGATGGGAAGATTATCAAGCCGTTGCTTCATATGACCGTGAACACTGGTTCCGTGTACCAACAACCTTCGACGGTGACAAACTTACGATTACCTTAACGCCAGAATATGACTCTGTTTATTTTGCCTACTTTTCTCCTTATAGTTATGAACGTCATCAAGACTTATTACATAATGCTCAAATGCATGTAGATTGCCAATTACAAGTATTAGGTCAAACCCTTGATGGCCGAGATGTAAGCTTACTAAAAGTTGGTGAAGAAGGTGATGGCAAACGTACAATTTGGCTAACTGCCCGCCAACATCCCGGTGAAACTATGGCCGAATGGTTTATAGAAGGCTTTTTAGACCGCCTGCTTGATGATGATGACGGTGTTGCTCGTGCCTTACTAAACAAAGCTGTATTTTATATTGTCCCTAATATGAACCCAGATGGGAGTGTTCGTGGACATCTTCGAACGAATGCGGTTGGTACAAATTTAAACCGAGAATGGTTAAACCCAACAATGGAACGCAGCCCAGAAGTTTACCTAGTACGTGAAAAAATGCTTGAAACAGGTATTGATATGTTTCTAGATGTCCACGGAGATGAGGCTTTACCGGTCAATTTTGTCGCGGGTTGTGAAGGTGTGGTTGCCTATGATGAACGGCATAAAGCGCTTGAAGATAAATTTAAAGCCATTTTATTATCACTTACCCCTGAATTTCAAGACGAACGAGGTTATGATAAAGACGAACCAGGTAAAGCTAACCCAACGGTTGGTACTAATTGGGTTGGTAATCAGTTTAAATGTTTGGCTTACACGATAGAAATGCCTTTTAAAGATAATGATTTACTGCCTGATTACAGCATGGGGTGGTCTGATATTCGAAGTAGCTTACTTGGTCGTGATTTCTTAACCGGTGTCTATCACATGGTAGACGACTTACGCTAGTCATCTAAAGCAGCCAACACCATGTATTTCTTTTAGAACTGTACAGTTTAAACTAACGTTATTTAAAATTATAATAATCAAATAAAAGAGGAAATTTTTGTGCAAGAACTAGTCAATACTATTAATGGGTATATTTGGAGCAGCGCGCTGATCTATTTATGTTTAGGGGCGGGTTTGTTTTTTACTGTGTTAACGCGTTTTGTTCAAGTTCGTCAGTTTTCAGAAATGTGGCGTTTGCTAATGTCAGGAAAAAGCTCTGAACAAGGAATTTCATCTTTTCAAGCGTTAGCTATTTCACTATCAGGTCGTGTTGGTGCGGGTAACATTGCTGGCGTTGCTGCAGCCATAGGTTTTGGTGGCCCAGGTGCGGTTTTTTGGATGTGGGTTGTGGCTTTCTTTGGTGCGGCAACGGCTTATGTTGAATCAGCTAATGCGCAAATATATAAAGAAGAACACGATGGTAAATACCATGGTGGCCCTGCGTATTATATTGAAAAAGCCATGGGACAAAAATGGTACGCATGGACTTTTGCTATTGCAACGATTGTTGCGACCGGTATATTACTCCCTACCGTGCAATCAAACACCATAGGTACAGCAGTAGAACAGGTATTCTCTAACAGTGGTAGCATTGAAACAGCCATTGGTGTGATTAGTTATGCCAAACTTTATACTGCAACAGGCATTGTATTATTACTAGGTTTTATCATTTTTGGTGGTGTTAAACGTATCGCTAATTTCACTCAAGTAATCGTGCCATTCATGGCATTAGCTTATATTCTGATTTCGTTAATTATTATAGGCTTAAATATCACTTTATTGCCTGAAGCCTTTATGATGATTATTGGTGATGCTTTCACGCCTATGGCAGGTTTTGGTGCCGCTATTGGTTGGGGCGTAAAACGGGGTGTTTATTCTAATGAAGCAGGACAAGGGACTGGCCCTCATGCCGCCGCGGCTGCCGAAGTTGACCATCCAGCACAACAAGGTTTAGTACAAGCGTTTTCAGTTTATATTGATACCTTATTTGTTTGTTCGGCGACCGCTTTTATGATTATCATCACCGGTACTTATAATGTTCACGGTGTTGGCGATGTTTTTATCGTGCAAAATATCGCCAGTGATGTGATTGCTAGTGGTCCACAATTTACCCAAATGGCTGTTGAAAGTGTCTTTACGGGAGTCGGTAAACCTTTTGTTGCTTTAGCATTGTTTTTCTTTGCCTTCACTACCATCTTGGCGTACTACTTTATTGCCGAAAATAACATTTACTATATTAAACGTACCTTTAACATTCCTGGTGCGGTGTTTATGTTGAAAGTAGTCATTATGTCGGCAACATTTTACGGCACAATAAAAGCTGCTAATGTGGCTTGGGGCTTAGGTGATATTGGCGTTGGTTTAATGGCATGGCTAAATATTATAGGTATTATTATTATATTCTTTATGTCAAAACCTGCGATTAAAGCATTGGACGATTATGAAGCACAACAAAAAGCCGGTGTAAAAAATTATACTTTTAACCCTAAAAAATTAGGGATTAAAGGTGCAGTGTTCTGGGAAGAAAGATGGGATAAAAGCGCACCTGAGCGGAGCAAAACAGAGCAAAGCTAGTTTATCTTTTAATTCAGCTCAATATTATAGCAATTGAAGTAATGAATTGAGCATTAATTCAAAAAACGCCCATCAGGGCGTTTTTTATTATCTAAAGTTAGGTAGAATAGACGATATATTTTTAAGGTAAATAAAGAGACTATTAATGGCTGTAATTAATTGTCCCCGTTGTAAGAAAAAAATATCAGATAAAACAAAAAAATGTAGTCATTGTGGTTTGTCATTACAAGCCATGGACCGCGATAAAATTGCCAATGTAAATAATGTTAGTCGTATCAATCAAGCTCAACGTTTGATGACTTATTCATTTGTTGCCATGTTATTATTTTGTGGTGGTTTTTTATTTATGTTTTGGGATACTATTGAGCAGGGCACTTGGCAATATAATTTAGCCATGACTAGCACTGTTATTGGTTTTATTTTATATATAATTATTCGCATTCGATTACTTTTCTTTAAACGAAATAAATAGCGAGATCTCATGAATTTAGATAACACGATAGAAAACATGCCCGAAGCAATGTATTTAAGATTGAAATGCGCTGCAGAGACAGGAAAATGGCCTGATGGCGTTGTTGTAGATCAGGCTCAGCGCGATACAGCATTACAATTAATTATGGCTTATCAAGCCCGACATTTAGACAGTGATGAAATGTTAACCATAGGCAGTGATGGCAATATGGTACATAAAAATAAGCGACAATTAAAAGAACAGTTTACGAGTGCAGCCAAAGACAAGCCCATTATAGCGTGTGCTAAACCTGGTGAAGAAACACCAAAAAGCGATATTGCTCATTTTACTAATTTGTAATTTGTAACACTAATCAATCCTTTAAAACTTAATTAAGATACAAACGACTCACATGATTTTTAATCTGTTCAAAAGTAAAAACAAATGGCAACACAAAGACAGTAATGTACGTATTGCTGCGATAAATGAAGAATTAGATAGTAATAACCATGATAATAAAACCACGCTGTTATCATTGCTTAATGAGGATGAAAGTGAGCTAGTGCGTCGGGCTGTTTTATTAAAGTTGAATAATTTTGATGACTATTACCGTGCAAGTATCACCAATAATAATAAAGTGGTTCAAGAGTTTTCGTTTGCGCAGGTTCAAGGTATTCTATCGGGGACTCATGACATTGCGTTAACGTTAGATCAAAAACAAAGCTTTTTATTATTACTCATCGATATTCCAACCATCAATTTTTCTTTATTAAATTACTGGCTTGATCATGAAACAGATCCAAAAATAATTGTGGGTTTATTTCAAGCGATAATAAAAAATAAAAACATTTCCTCATTATTATTACAAACTTTTAGTAAAAAAAATAATAGCGAAGTACAAATTGAACTATTATCACTGGATTTAAAAGAGCTTAAGGAAGCCGCACTATTAATAAAACTTAGTAAAAAAGCAGCAAATGATGACGTTGTACAGTTAATAAGTAACAAGTTAGCACAATTAATTGAACAGCAAGAAAAACCTAAAAAGTTGCTAAAAAAATGTCAGTTGCTACTTTCAAAACTGTTAGCGTTAAAAGATCTGTCAGACTTTGGTCAATACCTAACAAAAAGATCAACCTTAGAGCAAGTGTGGCAAGAATGTTCTGCTGAATTGACAAGTTTATCTAATGAAGATCAGCAAATATTAGTGACTAAATACGATAAAATCACCACTCAACTTAGCCAATTATTTGCGCCTAAAGAAGAAGCCTACCAACAGCAAAAAATTGCGGAACAATTACTGTTTGATAAACAAGTGGTTAAAAATAACGTAAATAAGGTTATTAGCCAATTAAGCCACAAAATAACAACGGCTGTTTTTGAAGATGAGACACTTAACGAAACTGATTTTTTAACTCAGCTAAAACAACTAAATGAACAATTAGCGATAAGTGTTTTAAATAAACAAGAGCAAGATATTTTTGCAAAACAAATAAAACAGTTAGAAAATCGCCTCACTCAATTACCTGAAATAGCGCAATCGGTCAGTCAAGCCACTTCTTTAATTTCTAAAATATCTCAATTATCTTTGCCGCAAACATTAGCTGAATTAAATGATCGTCAGCAAGTGTACTGTGATTGGTTAGCACAATGGCAAGTAGTAGAACAAAAAGCGTGTGGTATTTTACCTACATCAATTAACGATGCGCATAAAGAAATTACTCAGCATTGGCAAAATGGTCTTAAACCTTTACAACATGAACAGAAACAGCTTTTTCTTCAAACGAAGAAAAAACTCAGTGATTTGAAACGGTTACTTCTTAGTGGAAAATATAAAGTCTGTTTTGGTTTGTTTAAAGGTGTTAATAAAGTCATCAGCTTGTTGTCTGTTAATCAACAACAACAACTACAGCGTGATGTTGAAAATGTTACTGAACAAATGACAGAGATCAGTGATTGGGAGCACTACATTGCTACGCCACGTAAACAACAATTATTAAGCGATATTACTGATTTGGTTGCCATGCCTATGGATAAGCCTAATGATCAAGCTGAAAAGGTCAAAGAATATCGTAAAATATGGAACTCACTTGGTCATGCGGATGAAAGCCTAGATCAAGAATTAAATCAACAGTTTAACCTTGCCTGTGAACAAGCCTTTGCTCCATGTCGTTTGTTTTATGCCGAACAAGAAAAATTACGTGAACAACACCTAGAGACTCGTAATGATATAATTGCTCAAGCAAAGATACTTGCTGATTCAATTACTGACACGGGAACAGACACCGATACGGCCGTTATTGACTTTAAAACACTCGATGGAAAACTAAATAAACTGCAGCAACAATGGCAACAAGCAGGTGAAATTGACAGAGAACGCTATCAAAAGCTTTATCGACAATTTAAAAGTACCTTAAATCCTATTCGAAAAACCATTAAAGATTTTCATGATGCTAATGCTGTGAGTAAACAGGGATTAATCAATTTGGCTCAACAACAGCTAGAACTTGAAGACGTATCACAAGCGATTGAGGTAGTTAAAAAATTACAACAACAATGGCGCGGTATTAGCTTTGCGGGTACTCGTCAAGAGTCTACATTATGGCAAAAATTTAGATCGATAAACGATCAAGTTTTTGCAAAACGTGATGAATTAAAATCAACACAACAAAGTGAAATTACGTCATTAACAACGAAATTTAATCAAACACTGACCCAAATTAAAACTGAACTGATTGATTCTCAATTAACGCACAGTAAAGCACAAGCGGATAAATTACTAAAAGAAGTTATCAGTAATAGACCGGTGAATAAATCAATTGTTGCCGCAATAGAATCGTTTATTAAAGACGTTACAAATAGAATAGCGATACAAGATAGCAAGGTGGAGCAAGAAAGTTGGCGTAGCCTTTTTTGCCTACTTAGCCAAATAGCTCAAGAGGAAAGCCAACTATCACTGGAAGCGCTGATAGAAAACAATGAGAATGATTATCAAAACCTAAGCAACTTTTGGCAAAAGCGTTTACAAGAGCAACTAAGGCTTAACGTACAAGCGAATGTGAAAGAACGCGAGACTAAAACATTAGAAATTGAAATTTTAGCACAGGTTGAATCACCTCAAGGATCTGCAGACCAACGTTTAGCGGTACAAATCAGCTTAATGCAAGAGCAAATGTTGTCTGGGGTAGGGATAGATTTATTACAAAGCTTAATTAATTGGTTACGTTTAGGAAAATTAACTCACGTTGATATAGCACTTCTTGAACGATTAAGTAAAATATATAGATAGGTTTTATCGAATAACGGTTCTTTATTATGCTAAGTGGCTAATTAATGTATTCACTTAGTTTTATTTACTCTTTTATTCAATTACTTCTTTACAAATAACCACGCAGTATTTAATATTCGCCCGTCTTAACACAAGTGTTCTTGTCTTGTTATAGATAATTGGTGAGATGGCTGAGTGGTCGAAAGCACTGGTCTTGAAAACCAGCAAGGGTTTATAGCCCTTCTAGAGTTCAAATCTCTATCTCACCGCCACATTAAAAAAATCCGCTAATCGAAAGGTTAGCGGATTTTTGCTTTATAACACTTAACTAGATCAGCACAGTGCGTGAAGGTTTAACTGAAGAAGGGGTAGCGGTTGGTGAGTTGATGTCCAAGTTACACCAATAACAGATAAAGAACGTAATGAGGTAAAGGAAATAGCGATTTGAAAGGGGTTACAGGGTAATAATATTAGTTACTTTTCTATCGTTCATATCTTCTGTTAAACTACCTAATCTTTATTTTACTCGATGCGGTTAATGATTGATCACAGCAGTTTATTTCTCTTTATACCAACATTCTTTTTTGTCAGCATTACTCCTGGTATGTGTATGACCTTAGCCATGACCTTAGGCATGTCTGTAGGTATTCGTAGAACGTTATGGATGATGATAGGTGAGGTTGTTGGGGTCGCTTCAGTGGCTATTTTTGCCGTTGTTGGTGTTGCTTCAGTAATGCTTAAGTATCCTGATATATTTACTTTGGTGAAGTATTTAGGCGGTGCCTATTTAGCTTACATAGGTATCCAGATGTGGTTATCTAAAGGGAGTATGACTATCACCAAAGAGGATCAATCAGATGTTAGTCGGCTTACTTTATTTAACCAAGGACTATTTACCGCTATATCAAATCCTAAAGGCTGGGCCTTTATGATATCGCTGTTGCCACCATTCATTAATATTAATTATGCGGTAGCTCCTCAATTAGCTGTATTGGTTTTAATCATAATGATATCTGAATTTGTGTGTATGATGATTTATGCCTCAGGAGGTAAAACTCTTAGAGTATTCTTATCTAAGGGAGATAATGTAAAGCTGATGAATAGAGTGGCAGGAACACTTATGGTAAGTGTAGGCATATGGTTAGCTGTATCTTAGAGCTCATCTACTTCGGTATTTATCTATTTGTTGTCCAAGAGGTATAATAAAAATTAAAACTGAATGTATTTTTTAAAATAGTAATGTAATATCAACAAGATAAAAAATAACCAAAGGAAAACACTATGTTTAGTCATATCATGATCGGGGCGAACGATATTCAAGCGTCTAAAATATTCTACGATGCCATTTTAGGCGAATTAGGGCATAAAGCAGGTGTTATAGACGAAAAAGGTCGCTGTTTTTATTTTACTAAACGTGGTATTTTTGCACTGACTACACCTCTTAACGGTGAGCCTGCTAGCCATGGAAATGGCACAACGATAGGTTTTTCTGTGGTGTCTGGAGAACAAGCTGACGCATGGCATGCTGCCGGAATTGCAAACGGTGGGGTAAACTGTGAAGATTTACCGGGCGTTCGAGCAATGGGAGAAGGGCACCTTTACCTAGCCTATTTACTTGATCCATCAGGTAATAAAATTTGTGCGTTGCATCAAATTACCAAGTAAAAAGTAGTTTTCACATAAAAAGGTGCTTTTAAGTGCCTTTTTTTATAGTCAATATTTAGCATAGTCGTTTACTTATGAGCCACTTGGGGGGCGACTATCTTGCATTAATAAATCTAGGTTTATTTGAGCTTGCCTTGGCTTTGCTAAGTCTATTACTTCAATCATTTCGCATTCATCTCTAATCATTTCGGTAATAAGACTAGGGTAATGACGGCAATCTTCAGGTCTATCTAAGTAAATGCTGCAGGTGTACTTCTTTTGGGCGAGCGTATTTTTTTTGGGTTCAATCTCTAGAAAGGGGCAACTTTTTAGGCTTAAACCCGATTTTGGATCGAACCATATTTCGTTGTTTTTAACGAATTTGAATATTTCAGGGTTAAATACTTCCCATAAATCAATTTCTTCTTTTGTCGCTGAAAGATCACCACCACCGTATTTGATACAACATTTACCACATTGATTACAATCTTTCATAGTTTGCCAAATTAGTAGGGTGTGCAAAAACGTATTATATCATTGATGTTATTTTTAGATCATGGTTTGTTATTGTTAGCCTCGAAGCCTCTTACGGTGTTTATCCTCGTTGGCTTGAGTTAATGTTTTGATTTGTTTTGTTTTGTTTTAGTATTCATAATAAGCTAGCACTTAACTAAGACGCTTTTCCCCATTTTAGCGATTTGAACGATTTGAACTACGACAACGAAATCATCAATGGTGAGGTTATAATGAAGAAAAATATAATATTGTTTGACATAAATGAGACGGTACTGAATCTCACTACATTAAAACCTAAGTTCAAAAAAATTTTTGGTGATGAACGTGTTATTGCAACATGGTTCTCTATGCTTTTACACTCATCTACCGTGTGCATAATCACGGGTGTGAAAACCGATTTTGCCACCTTAGCAAGTACTATGCTTGAATCCATTGCGGCTCGTATGGGGATAACGCTTTGTGAGACAATGCGTGACGATATTCTGGGTGGTTTTGCTAGCCTTCCTGCTCATCATGATATTAAGCAAGCGCTAGCTCAGTTAAAGTCTGCTGGTTTTCGCACGGTAGCTTTTTCAAATTCATCACTCAATTTAATATCAACTCAAATAACAAATGCAGGCTTAATGGAATACTTTGACGATATAATTTCAGTCGAAGAAACCGGTAGTTTTAAGCCCGATCCTACTGTGTATAAGTTTGCAGCTAAAAAATTAAATCAACCTCTTAAATCTCTACGACTTGTGGCCACTCACGATTGGGATACTCATGGCGCGTTGTCTGTAGGAATGCGTGCTGCTTATATCAATCGTTCAGGTGCAATCTATCATCCTTTGTACCGTCAACCTGATATTTATGGAACCACCATGGGAGACATCGTTAACCAAATAATTAATAAAAATGGTTAACTACCGTCATATAGATAATAACTAAACGCCCGATATTTGATCAGAGTCACATGATAAGACATTAGGCAGCGAGATAAATATGCGTAAATCGGATAAAAAAATAGAAAACCAACTTCGAATTGTACTAACGGATATATGTGAGACAACATTAAAGAACTTTAATGGCTTTGAGTGGTTAGCGCATAACGTTAATTACAGTCACTTTCCTAATAGTTTAAAGGTGATTTGTGTTTTTGATACTAACGATAATCTTTCTCGCTTTATTAAAAGTAATAGTTGCCGAGAGCTTGGTACGTTAGTTCAGAAAAAGTTTTTTAATATTGGTATAAACCTTAAAAACATCACCCACCATATCTCTTATGACACCGAAGAAAACGGTCATAAAAAACAAGGGTAAATGGGCTGATAGGCTAGGGCAATAGCCAACCTAACAATCTAAAGCAATAATAATAAACTCAAAATAAGGTGTTTGATTGTGTTAAACTTGCCTTTTTCTAGCGACCCCTATTGAGTCGCTTGAGTTACCTTTTACAGAGATTTGAGTTAATACATGTCAGACAAGTTATTTTTCAAAGGCCGTCAGGATGCACGTCAAAATCATATAAAATATGGTCATAAAAACAAGAGTAGTAATAAAGCAGGTAGTAAGAAATATCCATTGGCATTGGTTGTGACAACTGAAGCCCGTAAGTTAGACGTTGAAACATTGGTTGCTAACGCTGATTTGTTTGCTGAAGTAAGTATAGATAGTAGAGCAGGGGCCGTTGAATCTATTGCCGAACTCACTATGCTTTTGAATAAACAAGCCGCAGTTAAAATAAACCAAGTACCAGGACGTAACGATTCCTGTATTTGCGGCAGCGGAAACAAATATAAAAAGTGTTGCGGATAATAATTTTATCAGTAAAAATTTCGAATTAAAATTTTAGCCATCTATAAATAGCCGATTAACCTGCATTGTATTTTTCTGGAGAATTATTATGAATTTGGACAAGTCGACAAAACGTATAGCAAAAAGAGTAAAAAAAGGATTTCAGGGTTATCCTCAAATTTCACTTGCTTATTTTGGTGAATCGGTTGAGTGTGCAACTGAAGTTGTTGTTAGCTTTATCTTAGAAGAGGGGGCTGCTGCCCAAGAACAAAAATTTAGCAGTAAAGGTGATGCAAGAACAGATGAAACTATTCAAACGACCTTATTAAAAGTTATCGAACGGGCAGACGCTAAAACCGTGATAGCGGTTTCAGGTGTCTCTAGTATCACATAGCCACGGTTATACCGCGTTGATTTGGTAATAAATTTTATAGAATATATAGGTTCATACCGTTGTATACGGTGTTTAGAGAATTGAGAAAAATGAGTATTGTTACCTCTAAAGAATTTTTTGTTGATGTAGACGGAGGATCTATTTACATCAAGAAGTGGATTCCTGACAACCCTAAATACACATCACCGATTGTGCTTATGCATGATTCTTTGGGGTGTGTCGATTTATGGCGAAATTTCCCCGAACAATTGGCTCGCTCATTATCATGTGTGGTCATTGCCTACGATCGACTTGGTTTTGGACGCTCAAGCGTTAATAAAAACATTCCCAGCGTTAACTTTATTTGGGATGAAGCTGATTTTTATTTTCCACACATTAAAAGCGCAGCCCAATTTAGTAGCTATTATCTTTTTGGGCATAGTGTTGGCGGCGCAATGTCGATAGGGATAGCTGCCGTGGATAAAGAGTGTATTGGCGTGATAACCGAATCAGCACAAGCATTTGTAGAAGCGTTGACGATTAAAGGGATTAAAGAGGCTGAAATCTTATTTAAACTCCCTGAACAAATGGAACGATTAAATAAATGGCACGGAAATAAAGCCCGTTGGGTGCTGAGCGCTTGGATTGATGTTTGGTTATCCTCTGAGTTTTCTTCGTGGAGTTTACAGCCTCGCATTAATAAGGTAACGTGCCCTGTTTTGGCGCTTCATGGTGATAAAGATGAATATGGTTCAAATGCCTTTCCTGACTATATTGTAAGTAATGTTGCTGGAAAATCTACAATGATAATTTTGAAAAACTGTGGGCATGTTCCGCATAAAGAAAAAATGGACGATGTTATTAATCACATTAGGTTGTTTCTTTTTCTCGCTTAAGGCGGTTTAGCTTATTTGGAGTATTATTACGTTGAATAGCATTGATCTATTTGTAAAAAACTGGGGCAGTAAAAACGCCATGGTTCCAATAAATACACAGGAAATTTCAGAACTTGAATCAAAATTACATTCATTTTTACCTGATTCATATAAATATTTAATTTCGACCTATGGTTTGGTTCACTCTCCCAATATGTTAACTAAAATCTGTGATTTAAATGCCGATGTTTCTTCTGCAGTTCAAGATTTTTTAAGCTTAGATGACATTCACTCACTATCAAAGCTATATGAAATGATGGGGATGCCAAAGGGACATATCTTGTTTGCTTCGGATTGTAAGGGAAACATGTTTTGTTTCAAACTGTCAGATTGTGTGAGTAAGCAAATAGATTCACCTGTATGGTTTTATGATCAGGGCAATTGTAGTGTAGAAAAAGTAGCGAATTCTTTTACTGGATGGCTAGATGAATTTAATGAGCTTTAAGTCAGCTAACTAAGCGCCAGTTAAAACTATATTTATGGCTAAATACCCATAACTGTTATTCAGTATTAGACTAGCGACGTTAATTCACCACGCAAATTAACTTGCATCAATTGGCAAACCTCATCATAAGTGAGATTTTGGCTAAGTAAATAATGTAGCTTAGTCAATGTTGCCTCTAAAGTCATATCATGACCGCTAATAACGCCAACTTGGCTAAGTGCGTTTCCTGTTGCATATCCTGACATATTCACGGTGCCTTTAATACATTGACTACAATTTATCACGACAATATTGTGCTGTTTTGCTTGTGCTAAACAGGCAAGTAGATCGGGGTTCTGTGGTGCATTGCCAACACCGTAACTACGTAATATTAAGGCTTTAACGGGTTGCCTAATGGTATTTTTAATAACATCACTACTAATGCCTGGGTATAGGTGTACAACGCCAATGGGTTGGGGAGTAATATTGTGAACAATCACTGCTTGCTCTAGTTCAACACAAGACGCTATTTGTCCTGCGACTATACTAATGTTTATACCTGCTTCAAGTAGTGGTGGCATATTAGGCGAATCAAAGGCATTAAAACCGTCTGCATAGGCTTTAATGGCACGATTACCGCGATAAAGTTTGTTATTAAAAAATAAACCCACTTCATTGATTGGGTAATTGGCGGCTATATATAAAGCGTTTAACACATTTACTTGCCCATCAGATCGTAATTGACTTAAAGGAATTTGTGAACCGGTTACTATTATTGGTTTACTCAAATTCTCAAACATAAAGGACAAAGCTGAGCTAGTATAAGCCATGGTATCTGTGCCATGTAACACCACAAAACCATCATAGTCATCGTAATGTACTTTAATATCATCAGCGATACGTTGCCAATCACTTGGCGTCATATTTGATGAGTCAATTAACGGTTGATATTCGTTAATAGTAAATTCGGGCATTTCATGACGGTGAAACTCAGGTAACGCATTTATTGAATGAGTTAAATGCCCATCAACAGGCACAAAACCTTCACTGCTGTGTTTCATTCCAATAGTGCCGCCCGTATAAGCGACATAGATGCGTTTTTTTATAGAGGTATGCATTTTATTGGGCACTGCAAGCAAGGCACAAGGTATATATGCCTTGTGGATCATTAAATTGATTCATTTTAGAAAAATCAGCTTGTAGCTGATTGATAAACTGTGTCATTGGCTTTGCATTTACGCCGCCCAAAGAGGTTAACTCACTAGCCGTGGTATGCTCTGCAAAACCCAAAAAAGTACCAAAACGAGTATTTGCTAACAAGTGCACTTGTCCCATTAATTTTTGAATGAATTTATTACGCGAAGAAGGCTCTTTCTCAATTAATAAGGTGTCATATGTATCTAGCTTAGCTAACTTTGCTGCAACCACAACCGCATCGGTTAAATTACCAAGTTCATCCACTAACCCAAGAACTTTTGCTTTTTTACCAGACCAGACTCTGCCTTGAGCAATCGCATCAACTTGCGCTAAAGTCATGTGTCGACTTGTCGCTACTAAGCTTATAAAATCTTGATAGCCTTTATTGATACGTAGTTGAAATAGTTGTGACATACCTTTAGTTAATGCCTGAGTAGGGCCAAAACCTGCAATATCTGTAGTTCCGACCCCGTCGGTATAAATACCAAGTTTACCCAATGAGTCTTCAAAGGTCATCATCATGCCAAATATACCAATAGAGCCCGTGATAGTAGAAGGTGCGGCGATTATTTTATCTGCAGGGGCAGAAATCCAATAGCCACCAGAAGCAGCATACGTTCCCATAGAAGCAACAACTGGTTTTCCCGCTGCTTTTAATAACTCGACTTCTTGACGAATTATTTCTGAAGCAAACGCGCTACCGCCGGGGCTATCAACACGTAATACAACCGCTTTTACCTTATCATTTGTACGCGCTTTACGTAACAAATTAGCGGTTGAATCACCGCCGATAGTGCCCGGTTTTTGTATACCATTTAAAATAGTACCTTTAGCGACGATAACCGCTACTTTGTTTGTTGATTTTTTGTCGAGAGATACAATTGAAGTCGTTGCAGCTAAATAATCTTTAAAGCCAATATGGTTATAACTGTCACCTTTTTTATTTTTACCGACCCTATCGATTAACTCACTACGCATTTGCGCTCGTGTTTTTAACTGATCAACCCAGTTATTTGTCAGTGCGTAATTGGCAAAACTACTATCTGCTTTAGTAAACTTACTTAACAGATCAGCCATACTATCATCAAAATTATTAACGCTAAATCCTCTCTGTTTTGCGACATCTTCCTTATATTGTTGCCACAAATCATTTAACCATAACGCATTAGCTTCTTTTGCTTTTGCCGACATATCATCACGTAAAAAAGGTTCTACGGCAGATTTAAACGTACCAACACGAAAGATGTGTTGATTAATAGCAAGCTTTTCTAATGCAGATTTGAAATACATATTATATCGACCATACCCCTCAAGTAACATAAAGCCTTGTGGGTTAAGCCATATATCATCGGCATGGCTAACGAGATAATATTGATTTTGTGAGAAGTTGTCGCCTAACGCGACAATTTTTTTACCTGAATTTTTAAAATCTATTAGCGCAGCGCCAACCTCTTGTAACTTACTTAAACCAGCAGATCGTAAGCCGTGAAGTTGTAACACCAATAATTGTACCCGATCATCATTTTTTGCTTTAGCAATCACAGTTAACACATCCGCTAATAACACTTCAGGTTTTTCGTCTTTTTCGTCTAGTGCTTCAAGTAATAAAGCATCCATCGGGTTTACTTCACGCTTTTGTTCGACTAAATCGCCGACTAAATTCAACACCAATGCCGCCTTATTTGGAACAATAACTTGTTCAACATCACTATCTAGCATAGCGATAAAGCCAATGAAAAACACCACGAATAACACGTTTAAAACAACTGAACGTGTTAGGGTAAATAAACGCCATATACCTAATACAATACGTTTAAATACGTTTACTAATTTACTCATAAAAATCATCTATAAATACTCACTAAAGGGTTAGTATTATCTTAACCTAAACGGATTTGAATTTGACTATTAGATTGTAAATAAATAAGTTTTTAGCTCACAATTTCTGCAGAATTTTACTGTAGTTGATCAACCTTTTCCTAATTGTAATAAGTGAATGAAAGAATTTTAGTGTTTAAAAGTTCTTATACCTATAAATGTAATTCAACGGATACTAACAACAATGTCTTTACTGTTATCAATCTACAATGATTTTTTAAATAAACTCCCTAAGTTTGATGGGGTTCCGGCCTTATTATTACGCTTATATCTTGCACCTGTTTTTATTATGGCAGGGTTTAGTAAAACTCAGCTACTTAATGAAGAGGTGTCAGGTATCGCATCTTTTATGGCGGATCCAAATATAATCGCTTGGTTTGGCAATAGTGAGTGGGGCTTAGGTTTACCATTTCCTGCGTTATTGGCAAATTTAGTGATACTTGCTGAATTTTTTGGCGGTTGGTTATTACTTATTGGAGCACTTACAAGGTTAATCTCTATTCCATTAATGTTTACTATGATAGTGGCAGCAACCACCGTACATGCACCGAACGGTTGGTTTGCTATAACGCCCACTAACCCTGATACCAGTGCAGCTAAAATGATGAGTTGGATTGGTTTTGAACAAGCAGAAGCCAGTTTAGAGAATAGTATAGAAACGGGTAAACGTTTAGAAGCAATGCGTGACATACTCGAAAACAATGGCAATACCGATTGGTTGTATGAAAATGGCAACATTGTGGTACTTAACAACGGTATCGAATTTTCAGCTACCTACTTTATTATGTTACTGGCTTTATTTTTTATTGGGGCAGGTCGATATACGAGTGTTGATTATTATATGTCGACAATAATTTTATCTAAGAACAAACCTATTTTCAAATAAATCAAAGCAGGTTAGTCACCATTTCAACTCAAGGTGCCAACCTGCTTTACCTCTAAAGTTAATAGCTGTCTCTCATCACTTTTTTATTTTGTAGTTTCTTAATTAATAGCTCACCCCAATGATATACAGCCAACCCCAATATGACTAAAAACGCCCCTAAGAGTATTTTGTTGCTGATGACTTCACCGTTAAACACTACGCCCAAAGTCATTTTAATTCCCTCTGAAATCCTGCACTTTGAATGATAACGAGTATATACTAATGCCATCTATAATTAGAATAAACAAAATACAATGACTAGTATCGAATTGCTCTTACAGCGACAATCAACGCCTCTATTAACAAAACCTGCGCCAAACCCTCATGATTTAGATAAAATTTTAGCTGCCGGTATGCGAGTACCTGATCATGCTTGCTTGCAACCTTGGCATTTTACCGTAATAACTGGGGATGGTTTACAACGATTTAGTGATTTATTGGTACACAGTAGTGATAGCGCAAGTGCTAACTTAACTAGAATAGCAAAAAAGCCCTTTAGAGCGCCTATGATTATTGTGGTGAGTACTGAGTTTGTTCAACATGAAAAGGTGCCAACCCAAGAACAATTAATTTCCGTAGGGTGTTGCGCTCATGCAATGCAAATGGCATCCGTAGCACTGGGTTATGGCGCTATGTGGCGAACAGGTGGATTAGCTTATAATACGAAAATAAAACAAGGGCTGGCAATAAAAGAACACGATGAAATTGTTGGTTTTTTGTATATAGGAACGCCTTGCAAAGAACAAGAACTGAAAACAACTAAGAGCTTTGAAAAGAAAGTGAGTTATTGGGAATAGAGATGTTTTAAAACTATACCCGTTCCAGCTGGAACGGGTATAGTGCAATCAATAACTAATTAAAAATCAGCGTTATTAGGCGTTCTTGGGAAAGGGATCACATCACGTACGTTTTGCATACCCGTAGCATAGGCCACTAGACGTTCAAAACCTAAACCAAAGCCTGAATGAGGTACGGTGCCGTAACGACGTAAATCACGATACCAACTGTAATCAGCAATATCTAAGCCCATTTCTTCTAAACGACTATCTAAAACATCAAGACGTTCTTCACGTTGACTACCACCAATAATCTCACCAATACCCGGTGCTAAAATATCCATAGCAGCAACAGTTTTACCGTCATCATTTAAACGCATATAGAAAGATTTAATGTCTTTAGGGTAGTTTTGTAAAACGACCGGACCGTTAAAATGTTCTTCGGCTAAATAACGTTCATGTTCTGAATTTAAATCAACCCCCCAAGAAACCGGGTTTTCAAATGTCTTACCACAATTTTCTAATATGGTAATGGCATCAGTGTAATCTAAACGGACAAAGTCTGTTTTAATCACAGAGTTCAAACGCTCTACCACTGTTTTATCAACACGCTGTTGAAAGAAAGCAATGTCGTCGCTACGTTCATCTAAAACGGCTTTAAACACGTATTTTAGCATTTCTTCAGCTAAATCTGCTGCATCTGATAAATCAGCGAAAGCAATTTCAGGTTCAATCATCCAGAATTCAGCTAAGTGACGAGAAGTATTAGAGTTTTCAGCTCTAAAAGTAGGGCCAAAGGTATAAACTTTTGATAACGCGTTACAATAGGTTTCGACGTTCAATTGTCCTGAAACCGTTAGGAAGGTTTCTTTACCAAAGAAATCTTTGTTGTAATCAACTTTACCTTCATCAGTGCGTGGTAAGTTTTCCATGTCTAAAGTACTCACACGAAACATCTCTCCTGCGCCTTCACAATCACTACCGGTAATAAGTGGTGTGCTGATCCAGAAATACCCTTTTTCATGGAGAAAGCGATGAATAGCCTGAGCTAAACAATTGCGTACGCGAGTAACTGCGCCACCAATATTGGTACGAGGACGTAAATGTGCTTGCTCACGTAAAAACTCAATGCTATGACGTTTTGCCGCCATAGGGTAAGTATCAGGGTCTTCAACAAAACCTAATACTTCAATAGCTGTGGCTTGTATTTCAAAAGATTGCCCTTTACCAGGAGATTCAACTAAAATACCCGTGACTTTAACTGAACAACCCGTGGTTAATTTAAGAACCTCTTCTTGATAATTATTAAGATCACTAGGTACGATAGCTTGAATGGCATCAAAGCATGAGCCGTCGTGAATAGCTAAAAAAGAAATGCCGGCTTTTGAATCTCGACGAGTTCTTATCCAACCATGGACGGTAATAATTTCATCAACAGGGAATCTTCCCGTTAATACATCAGTAATTGCTATAACTGACATGTAATGACCTCTTATGTGTTATCGAATGTACTCAAATTTTTAAGGTGGTTATGTTACCGTGACTGTTAGGTTTAACAAGTAAAATTTGCTAAATTAATTAACTATCATAGAAAAAGTTACTTTATAAGGTTAAAAAGACTTAAAAATGCATAAAATAAGCCTAAACAACTAAGATAAAAGAGCGGTGGGAGTCTCATTTAGCTGTCTTTGATTTTACCTCATCCGCTTAACGCGTTTGCTGAATAAACAGTCATCTTCATCAAACACAATTGAAATAGCACAAAATTTTGGCTCTGCCAGCCAATATTATGATGTGACAAATGGTTTGCTATGACTAAACATGATCAATATTTTCTTGATCAAAGCGGAATATATCCAGCAACTTACCGTTTGTGTTCAGGTCTTGTCACTAAGCTGTCTAGTTAAATTAACTAGTTGAGATAAATCTAAAGATGAAATGTTTTTTATTTCCCCAACTCAACCAAGCAAGCGCTCGCAATAAAACCTGAACGGGTTTTATAAGTAGTACTTTTACTAACCCTTTCATCTATTTGTTTTATTAATAATTCCGGTAGGGTGACATTGATTTTATGACTTTTACCTAAATAGGCTGTTATATCAATATCTATAATCGCCCAAAAAGCCTGCGAATGCGTGTGTGGATTATCGATAGTATATTGCTGCCTGTGTTTTTCTATACTCAATGCTGACGGAATTTTTTCACCATACTCAGCCAATATAGCCAAGTGAGATTTAATATTTTGGCTTATTTTTTCTAATCCCAAATCAATTGAATCTGCATTAGTAGCACAACCCGGTAGGTCAGGTACTGACACTTGATAAACGCCATCGTTTTTTACTGAAACGAAGATAATTGCATACTTCATAATGACCACTTTTATAAAAAAACCTTAAATTAATTATACCCCCGACAACCCCGGAAGTAAAAACAATAACAACCCTGATAACTCCACCACCCGTGTCATTGGTAACTCCAGTAACTCCAATAGTAAAAATAAAGATAACCCCGGCAACCCCATTTGATATAAAAGTGATTGATTACTACTTCTTTAGTCCTTTTAAAATAAGAGAATAAAAATAGTTGGTGAAATTATTAACGTTTACTTTTTTATTTAAATAATGAATGGTTAAAGAGTAAAATTAATACACTAGAGTTATCTATTAATAATGGTAGATTCAAAAATTGATCATTATAATAAAGGTTAAACATAGAGGCTTATCAATCACTCTGTTAAAATCTGTCAATAATTATTACGTTTTTCTTGAATGTAAATAAGTCTAGTCCGTCAAATTAGTGGAACAATTTGTTTATAAAACGCATTAGGAAATTTTATGAAAGAGCTTATTCATTCCAACCCTGAACTACTGATTACTGTTGTTGGTATTGGTGGTTGTGGCTGTAATACTATTAACATGTTGTATGAAAATGGTTTATCACAGCAAGTAAATTTAATTGCTGTAAATACTGATCTGGCCGCATTAAATGCCTTGCAGGTAGAAAACAAAATACTCATTGGTGAAAACTTAACAAATGGCTATGGTGCTGGCTCTAACCCTGAAGTAGGTTTAAAAGCCGCAGAAGAAAGTAAAGAGCTGTTAACCAATGCCATAAAAAATAGCGATATTGTTATTATTACTGCAGGTTTTGGTGGTGGTACTGGTACAGGGGCTAGCCCTTTAGTTGCACGTATCGCGCGTGAGTTAAATATTAATTGTTTAGCTATTGTCACTTTACCTTTTGAATCAGAAGGGAAACTTCGAATGGATTTTGCTCTACAGGGAATTAAGGGCATTAAAGACCCGGTACATGCTTACATCACGTTATCCAACGATCTACTGTTGAAAGGTTTAGGAAAGAGTATTGGTTTGTTTGCTGCATTTAACCAAAGTAATGAAGTATTGAAAAATTTACTAGTATCGTTAGTGCAAATGTTGACGGATACCGGTTATGTTAATGTCGATAAAAATGATTTTGCTAGCATACTATCCTATGAAGGCGAGTCTATTTTAGGGGTAGGAAAAGCAGAAACCGAGGAATTAGCGTTTGATGCCTTGGATCAAGCGCTTAATAATCCGTTAGTTTCTATTGCTAAAATAGATACAGCAAAGGGCATTATTTTCCAACTATTTTGTAAATCTGAGCCTAAGCTTGCGACGTATAATGGTTTAATTGACCAAATTAGAGAAAAAATCACCAACACATCTGTCCTTATAGTTCCTGGTGTTACGTTAGATCCCAACTTATCATCTGAAATTGAAATTTTAATTGTTGCCTCAGGTATTGCATCGTTATCGTCAGATCCCAATAGTATTGATGTATCAAAAATCAAAGAGGCCGCCTGTTTAGAAGACGATTTAATTTGTGATGAATTATTGTCAAATGATGGCAAGGCACAAAGCTATACTGATATTCCAGCAATCACTCGAAAGTTAAGAGCCAATAAATAAACAGGGTAAATAACATTATGGCTAAGCCAAATAAAAAAGGCCCAACAAAAACCGTCGATATTTTTTGCAAGGCATGCAACGCCCCCTTATTTAAATATAGAAAAGGTGGGAAGGGTGCTTTGGTGAAATGCTTTAAAGAACGTATAAGCCAAGATTACACAGTAAGCGTTGGTGTCTGTCCTAAATGCGAAAAAGTATTCGCTCGGGACACTTTAGTCAAAGGCACACCTGCTTATAAAATTGTTGGTGGTAAAGTTTGGCTCAAATAACGATGGGGTTATGATGAAATATTTTGGCTTTTTTACACCTTAAAATAGTTCTTAATTAATAAAATTTAGATGGGCTGAGTAGTAAGGTTATATTTTTCACTCATGTCTATTATAACTAGGTTAAAACAATAATTACATTAAAACCAATAACTTGTACCGTAACGTGTTACTAAGTAAGCTCTTTATTTTATATATTATTCACCCATAATAGACAAAGATTCTACTGTTGAATCAGGAAAAAAATAAAGTTGGTCAACTGTCTTTACTATTATTTAATTAATCGATGTTTTTTTAACTGTAAGAGATAGAATATCTTTTTTAATCACTGCACAGGTTGAACAGAAACGTATTTTAGCAAACACAAAATTGGCTTGACAGGATTCATAGCACGCGCTTCTTTGTTATGATGCTAATTAACTTCAGCTGTTACAAAGTGGATGAAATTGCTGAATACAGGCATGGTAGTAAAATAATGGCAGCCATTAATGCGATAAAATATTTATTTATGGGGTATCCGAATGTACAACCACACAAATAGGTCGGGTCGGATTAATGTTATAAAAAATTTAATCCGTATAGTGTTTAGGAGCAGCTCTAAAAAATGGTGAGTAAAGTATTAGTCTGCAAGATATTTAGTTAACCAGGTACCAATATCATTAAGCTGCTCTGGCAAAACACTGTGAGCCATTGGGTAGGTTTTCCATTGAGTATTATAGCCTTTATTTTTCATTAACTCGTTTGCCATTTTTCCTGCTGACATGGGAACCACATCATCAACTTTGCCATGGTGTTGCAGTACCGGCGTGTTTTTATTAGCCGTACTGAGCTCTGTGGGTAATTGATCTTTTATCGGTAAATAACATGACAAGGCTATTATTCCTGCCAACGTTTGTTCAAACCGCAAACCAGTATACAAACTCATGACACCACCTTGACTAAAACCAGCTAAAACAATATTACTTGCGGGTATTCCGTTATCAATTTGTTCTTGAATTAGCGCTTGCACCAAAGACTCTGATTGCAGCACACCACCCATATCGGCTCGATTATGCAAATCATTATTTTTAATGTCGTACCAGGCTGGCATCACAAAACCATTATTAATAGAAATGGCTTGTTCTGGTGCATGGGGGAAAACAAAACGTATCGCATGATTATGTGGTAAATTTAATAAGGGTACTACGGGTGCAAAGCCTGCTCCTGAATCACCTAAACCATGGAGCCAGATAACACAAGAAGTAGCGGTTTTTTTTGGCTCAATCGTAATGCGATCAAGCAATGTTGTTAGTTTTTGCATTATATCTCTTTTAGTTGAATATTCTCTTGGACGGTATAATATACTGTATTTAGTTGAAAAGCAGGAAGTCTCTGAGGTAGTTTTAGTGAGACAATGAGGTAATCGTCTCATCACAACGTTTAATTAGGCTGATATATCAATAAATGACGTATAATATTCTTACTAAAATGCCAACTAGCGAATAAAAATGAAGTCTACACTCAAGGTTAGTAATAAATGACTCGGTTAAAAATAGCCGCGATGGTTTGCCATGGTTTGGCTATTTTTCCCATGTTTGTAGGTGGGTGGGTTTACGCGATTCGCGATAGTTATTTATCCTATCATGCCGTGGCAACAACCTATACATGGCAGGAACTAGCACCAGGTATACAGATATTATTTCAAGCGATGTTAAACGGGGCAGGGAGTTTAATGCTTCTGACAGCACTAACTTTAATACTTTTGTTAGTTATACCTTTTAGAAAGAATGAACGTTGGTGTTTTTGGGCGATCCCGTTAATTGGTATTAGCGCGATGCTAACCACTGTACGTTCAGCTATATTAGTTGATCTCAATACGCTCGCAAATCCACCGTGGATCTGGTTATTTATCGTGATTGCTCTGTTTATTAGTGGTTGGTATTTATCTTATGCAAAAGAGTGAATAATTGACTTAAAGGGCTACCATTCAAGCCCCATCATTATGCAACTCAAACCACTACCAATACCTAGAAAGGCAACCTTATCATTTTTTTTCAAAAAGCTTTTTTCGGTCGCCATAGCTGCGGTTACCGGTAATGATACGGTGCCCATATTACCAAGGGTTGGAAACGTGATGAAATCCTGTTTTTCATTAAATTTTAGTTGTTCAAGCACGTGTTTTCTATTAACCGAGCCTATTTGATGACAGATCAATTTATTAACATCAGATCTTTGCCAATCGGATTCAACTAAGAAGTCTTGCCAAGTCAAATTACCCAAATTCATGCCCTTTTTAAGCAGCAATGGAGCATCTGTGGTCATTACTTCTTTAAATAGACCTGACGCAACTGGTTGCATGCCCCAATGACAAATTTCAAAATCGGCTGCGGATGTCCGGCTAGTCACCGTTAATAATTTATGCCCTTTGAGTTCATGGTAGCCTTGATGCTCAGTAAAAGAACCATCGGTGATTAAAATAGCTGTCGCACCAGAGCCTCCGGTAAGTGTTGCTAATGTATCAGCAAAAACAGACATGGTTGGATTATCTAACAAATACTTGATACTACTTTCAACAATGGAATGAGCCGATTCACAAGAAACCACCAAGCCTGCTTTAATCTGACCAAGCTCGATACGGTTAGCGATATCAATAATACCATTCATTGCACCAAGACAAGCGTTGCTAATATCATGAATAACCGTATGACTATTTGCCCCTAGTTGTGCCGCAACTCGACACGCAGTTGCTGGCTCATAACCTTCTCGGCAAACACCCGTGTAAATAATTGCACCAATATCCTTAATGTCAAAGTTGGTTTTATTGAGGCATTTTTTAGCCGCAGAAATAGCACCGTCAGAGTAGCGAAAACCTTCATTCCACCAACGACGTTGTTCTATTCCAGTGAACGCTTTAAGTTGACCTTTGGGGATGTGAAGGGCTTTGTATACAGGCTCAATTCTACGCTCAATTTCTTCACTAGAAATAATCCGTGGAGCCAGTTGATAACTAATATCATCGATAAATACGCGTGCGTATTGCATGTCAGTTGAAAATCCATTAATAAATGATAAATATGAGGCAGGGATAACTACAACAGCATCCGAGTAAGGCATTTATTTATAGGGTAAATAAATGCTAAGTGAATATTCACCCTACAAATAAATGATTATACCTTAGTATGATTCATCCTTCACCCGTTCAGGTTATTAATATTGAAGTAGTACCTTGGCTATAAAGTTTTCAAGTTTAAGTGAGTAGTGTAAAGGCGATAAAGATATTTAGATAGTCTAATTTTTTACAGATAATTTTTTTGCAATATTCATTATATCAACTGATAAATATCATTATAAATAGGTCATGTTCGTGTCAACATGATTTTTGGTTTCAGTTTGATTTAGGCTATGGACAAGCCGTGTAGAATTTCACTGAAAAATGATTGGGGTATTCAGTAACGGGTCTCCGTAAACCAACTATGCTGAAGATAAAACCCTATCGATTTAACTCGTTGATATTGAGATATAAAATATTGCTAGCCTTTTGGAGATAAAATCCATGTACAGAGATCTCAGAGCATCAAAAATGAAAAGAAGTAAATTATTTTTATTGACGGTTCCGTTATTTACCATAGGACTATTAAATGGCTGCGGAGGGGGAGGTGCAGATGGGTCTTCTAATTTGGCTCCAGTGGCGAATGCTGGTCTCGATAGCTCTTCAGTTGAGCTGAGTTCGATTAGCCTAAATGGCAATTCCAGCTCAGATACCGATGGCACTATTCAGCGTTATCTGTGGAGTCAGATAAGTAATGGTGCTCCTAATGTTACGCTAACGGACGCAAACACGGCTTCGCCAAGTTTTACGGCACCAGATGTATCCACCGTAACCGAATTTTCGTTTCAACTTGAAGTGACTGATGACGACGGAGGCTCCGCAACTGACACCGTAATGGTTGAAATCACGAGCAAATTACCTGAAGCCAGTGTAACAACCGAATCAACGGTACTCTCTGGTAATAACTTGAGCCTAAATGCTAAATCAAATTTGGGCTGGCTCTATCGTTGGGAGCAAACATTGGGGCCAATAGTTATCATAACAGGTGAAAATTCATCATCAGCAGAATTTGTTGCTCCGACATTTTTAGAGAACACTGGTGTTAAGTTTAGACTGACTGTGAGTGATGCCGATGGCAATACAGATGAACAAGAAGTGTCTGTTGACATTATGCGTCGTAATCCAGATGCAAACGCTTATGCGGGTGTTGACCGTGTTGGCGCTACCTCTTCAGATCATGCTAAAGCCATACCCAATGTGTTCATCAACGGCGCAGCCAGTACAGGCTTAAATTTTTCATGGTCTGTGACTAAAATGCCTGAAGGGGCGAATTATCGATTTACTTCAGGTTTCGATCCGGTGACAGGCTTTGTTGCCGACATTGAAGGAAATTACACCTTAAGCCTGGCAGTCGACAATGGCCAAGGCTCATCAGATATTGATGAGATGACAGTTGCTTTGATGACTGATGCTGATCTAGATGGTTTACCCGATAGTCAGGATACCGACTCTGACGGTGATGGGTTCGCCAATTCTGAAGATAAATTCCCAACAGATAAGGCTTCACACATAGATTCAGATTCTAATGGCATTGGCAATTATTACAATGCTGATGAAGACGGTGATAACATAGCTGATGTGGATGATGCTTTTCCTTTAGATCCTTTACTGAGTATCTTACCAACTTTCGTGGAAGCCTCTGAGACGAATATATCATTTAATAAAAATGATGGTATTAGTGTCGCTGAGTTTGCAGGCTCTGCTCCACTTAGCGTAACTGGTTTTGTTCAGGCTGCCTCGCAAGCACCTGATTTGGATTACTACCGAGTGACGTTAGATGCCGGGGTTTTCACTGTAGTAATGGACTCGGTTGGCGGTAACTTACAACCCACGGTGAACTTAGTAACTTCGTCTGGGGTTCGATTGGCGACATCCAGTCAAACTTCGGCTGATGCGAATACAAAATCCTACAGCGTTATCTTAGTACCTAGCCCTGATGATTATTACCTGATCGTTGGTGATGCGACGGGTCAAAGTGGCACAGATTGGTCTTATAGTTTGAGTATTCAATCTGATACGGATCGAGATGGTATAGCCGATGATGTTGAGATTGCGCTAGACATCAATCATCTAACTTCTGATAGTGACGGTGATAGCATTAGCGATTTAATTGAATTAACCATTGCTAAGCTAGACTATGCAAATAACCTTGATGCAGATGATGATGGTTTGCCTTTATGGTGGGATACTGACAGCGATGGTGATAGTGTTCCTGATTCTATTGAATACGCCAGCGCGACAGACTTTCCTGATTTAACCCTGATGGAACTAGCGGCTCTTAACGATGCCGATCAAGATGGCTTACCTAACTTTGTCGATACTGATAGCGATGGGAATAGTGTAGTGGACGCCGATGAAATAGGGCTCAACCCATTTTATCCATTGGATTCAGACGGTGATGGTCAACCCGATTTCATTGACATGGATAACGACAATGATGGATTGCCAGACATCGATGAATCATTGGTTAATATGAACCTTCCATTAGGCCTAGGTGGAGTAGTAGGCAGCCCATTCAGTTTTGTGGAACGACTTGATATCCTGAGTATTGAAAATACTAGCCTTAATTTAGAATATGTTTGCCGTGAAGGTGACCAAATAACCATTGAAGGTCGCAACTTCCCCGCGAGCCAAAATAGTCTCTGGGGAGTTATGAATTGGTTTGGTGGAACTTTAGCCGTCGTTGCTTCTTCAATGGTTGATGATGTTGCTACTTTTGATTGCCCTATAGGTGTGAGTAGTGGCTTGATTGAGTTCTTTGTTGCTACCTCGGACAAGCGAAGTGATAGTGTACCAATTCAAGCGATGGCTAATACAACGCCATTATTACGCGTTGCCACTTACGATGCTAATCGCAATTTGATCACCTTAGATGGTGATAACTTAGACACAGACCTATCCATTCAATTAAAAGGGGTGAGTACGAATTCAAACAATACGTCTGGATCTCCGTTGTCTGTAGATATCAGCATCCCAGTTGGAGCAACTACTGGGTATGTAACTGTTTCCAGTTCAGAAGGTGAGTCAAACGCTGTGTGGCTGATAACCACCCGACAAGTTTCAGGCACGGTAATTTTACCTGGAACAGGCGTAGCCATGGAGGATTTAGATCTAGGTGTATTAGATGATGTGGTTCCTGATTCTACAGGAAATTTTTTTACCGAAGTTGATAGTACTGGTGTGCAAACTTTATCCGCTTTAGTAGAACTTCCCACAAGCACCGAAGAGAATCCTCAATATTCTCCATTTCTATCGGCTATAGTTTTGCCTGGAGAAAATATAATCCCTCTGTCAGCCGATACCACCGCTCTTGCTTTGATATGGCAAGGACTAGGGATAGAACAGTTAGTAGATGAATCAGCGCTTGTTTCAATCAAAACATCCTTGATGACACTGACTGAAATGAGTACTTTTACCGATGCATTAAAGGCTGCATTAGCGGCTGATCCTTATGCATTAAATACCGCAACACCAGTGTTTCTAAATGAAAATAAAACAGCCATGTTGGCAGCGGCCCAATGGTTAGCTGATTATCTGACAAAAACACCGTCTCTAATAGCTTATTCTAGAATGGCTGTAATCAATCCAACTGAAGCAGATGATATTAGTGTATATGAGTATGGCACTGAAGGAAATGTGACCGTTGAAAATGACTCTCAGCTATATTTATCTGCCAAGGTAACCGCTTCAGATGGTACAGTGTTGCAATCTCATATTACTGGCTTAAGTGGGATGGTTGGTCCTCAAGGGTATGGTTTATTATTCTGGGCGAGTAGCTCACAACTCAAGCATCCACAAGGGCACAATGCTACCGTGGAAGTGATCACGGCAGGTATCGACGAGACGTTAGATCCCCAACGAACGGCTAATATGAATGTCTGGAGTAAGTTGTTTTTCCGAACTTGGGTCGAACGGGTATTATGGCCTGTCTTGGGTGAATTTTTGCCCGCCGACGCCTCTGACATGACCAATATTATTGTGACTCATGCGCCTGCTTTAGTCGATACCGTAACCACTAAAGCGTTAGCTGGAGACGTTAAAGGATCCATGTCATCTTTCTTAGATTTGGTCTGGCAAGATTTCTTTAGTGTGCCTCCTGGTCCTATTACCCAGGCCGTAGCGAAGAAATACGGGAAACAGTTAGGAGTGAAAATTCTGGCGAAAATTGCCGCTAAAGTAGGCGCTAAATTTGTTCCTGGCATTGGTCAAATTGCCTTGGCAGTTGAAATTGCGGGTCATGTAAACAATGGCGTCAATGCGGCCAAAGCAGTTACCGATGTGGCGACTACAGATTCGATTATTAACTTTGAAGTAACCTTCAAAGCTGAACTTGATAGTGTAGAACCTAGTAAAGTGAAGGCCGATGAACTGTCACACCGCTTTGTATTGAAAGGAAGTGGCTTTACTAAGATTAAACGTGGCACTTGGCCATTCAATACCTACTTAACTCCTGAAATTACCTTTACTGATAATACCGGTCGGGAGTATTGGGCTGAGCCTGATTCAATTAGCTCTGACGGTAAACTCATGACAATTACCGTTCCTGCTTACTACTTCGATGAAGATGACTTAGAAGGACCCATTTCGGTTGAGGTGCACCACCCTACATATGAGTCTGACGCTATTGTTGAGCTCGAAGACGCGATTGGCGTAGTTGATACCTTAGAAATCACCAGCCTGTCACCAGATAGCGGTGGTACAGGTGCAGCGGTAACTATCTATGGGACTGGTTTTAACCTCTCTATAGGCTTAAATGAAGTAACGGTTGGCGGCCTTCCTGTTCTGGTTACTTCCGTTTCTGCTGACTCTTTGGGTATCGTGATCCCGGATGGATTGGATGAAGGCAATCATAATGTGATAGTAAGAGCGCTAGATGATGGTAATTGGACTAATTGGGTTGGTCCTTTGACTTATGAAGTAGAAGCGTCACAGGTTTCCATCAATGTTTGTGATGATGGCGGGCTCAAAGATGATGCTTTTGCTTTGTATGTTGATGGGACTTACTTAGGAACAATGTATGCGAGTAACTCTGATTATTGTGACACCTACAACCCAACGCTGTCCAACGGCGCACACACGGCTATTTTGATTGGTGTTGAAGCGCCTGATTCTGTTGGTACTTATTCCATCAGCTTTAGTGGTGTGTCTAGTGTCACCGGATCGTCAACTAGTGGCTCTGATTTGACACCAGGTGTACGTAAGCTATACAACTTTGATGTCGATTCTTCGGCTTCAAATCTAAGTATTCTACCTCGCAAGATCCAGCCTGCGTTGCAACAACAAGTTCAGGAAATCACTGAAAGTATGAATGCTCCTTGAATGATTGATTAATCAGGATGCTCAGCAATTAAAAGGCTGGGTATCTTATGTCTAATTTAAGGAGGATTATGCTTAGCACAAGAGATAAGTGGTTTTTACGATTGGTCGCATTAGTCTGTTTAGCTGGTGGGGTCCAAATCATTCTCTTTGGTGAACTTGGTGCGCCTACAACCGATTCCACCTATCAATTTAATGGTGTTGAACGTTTATTTGGCTTATGGCCTTTGCTGCTTAGTTGGTTTTTCTATTGGTGTAGCAAGCCAAATAATGAAGATCCTCCTAAGTTTAATTAAGCAAAGAAGCTTTTATTCACAAATGAGAATCTGTGGCAATATTGACTAATTTATTACGTGCCAATACGATGGGGTTAGTAGAAAGTTTTAGTCGAATCTGCTTAGGGAGATTCTCAATCTACGATTGCCAGCGTGTCAGCTAGTCTGGCCTGACTGCGTAAAAATGACTGGTTTTCCGGTAATCTCTAACAACTCGATACGGTTTAGTAGGGGAATACGATTCTCCGAAATATCAGCAATAGTGACATTATCTAACACATCCATAAATGCATGAGTTGCTTCCTGAATTTTCTTAGATAGTTTACAAATGCCAATCAACGGGCAGGTGTTTTTCTCAGGATTAAAGCACTCCACCACATCTAATGGACCCTCTGTAAGACGAACAATATCACCGATAATGATATCTTTTGCCGGACGACCTAATCTAAACCCACCATTACGTCCCCGTACGGTTTCTAGAAAGCCCGCTTTGCCCAGTTTGTGCACTACTTTGACAACCTGCGGACGTGACACGCCATGAATGAAAGTCACGTCATCGATTCGTACTAACTCAGGTTCTTTAAGCGCAGCTAGCTGCAAACAACGCATCGCATAGTTGGTGTAACTTGTTAATTTCAAGAAGCTATCTCTATTTTTATACAGGGCTTATATTATTACACTCAAAAGATATATTTTCAATATTGCTTTTATTTCTATATAAGTATAAGGTGTATTTAAAATATACCTTATATGAGCACATATATTCCTATATGAAAATCATATATTAAAAATAAATAGAAGGCTTTATAAAATGATGGTACTCGGTTATCTTGCTGCAATTCTAATGGGAATGGTTTTAGGAGTTATTGGTGGGGGAGGTTCAATTCTTACTGTGCCAATTCTAGTCTATCTGATGGGCATTCAGGCTAGTGTGGCGACTGGATACTCGTTACTCATTGTAGGCGCAACGGCGGCTTTTGGTGCTGTTAGGTATTTTAAAGAGGGTTTAGTCGATATTAAATCATCTATAATATTCGCGATACCTTCAATTATTGCTGTATACCTTTCTCGCGCGTATCTAATGCCTAACATTCCCAACGAAATAATGTCATCTCCTTTTATTGTCAATAAAAACACCGCTATCATGGTCTTTTTTGCAATACTTATGCTGGCATCTGCTGCACTTATGCTACGTAAAGCTTATAAAAAAATAGAGCCCAACGACGCTGCTACCGTTGAGCCAACTAAAAAGACCAAGTTAAATATACCTTTGATTATGTTAGAAGGGGCTGTTGTAGGTTTAGTTACCGGGATTTTAGGAGCAGGTGGTGGCTTTCTTATCATTCCTGCGCTTGTATTGTTTTTAAATATGCCTATGAAAATGGCTGTAGGATCTTCTCTTTTTATTATTGCTTTAAAATCGCTTATTGGCTTTACGGGTGACTTACAAGCTGGAATTGAACTAGAAGTTCCTTTGCTGCCTTTAATGTTGTTAGCAACATGCTTCGGTATGGCTATCTCTACCAAAATAGCGGGTAAATTAGATGGAACTGCATTACAGAAATTCTTTGCCTTCTTCACCTTAATTATCGCGATGTTTATTATTATCAAAGAACTTATTTAGTGAGGAATATTATGAATATAAAAATGTTCTATGACCAAAACACGGCAACTTTTACTTATGTTGTTATTGATGAAAAAACCAAAAAATGTGCAATTATAGACTCTGTTCTCGATTACGACCAATTTGCAGGCAAAACGCAAACAACGAGTGCTGATACAGTGATTAGTTACATAGAAGAACATGATTTAACGAATGAATGGATTTTAGAGACCCATGTACATGCAGACCACATAACTGCGGCGCATTATTTGCAATCTAAGATAGGAGGTAAAATAGGGATTGGTGCGGGTATCAAAAAGGTACTTCAAACCTGGGTCCCTATTTTTGAAATTGAAAATGATGTCTCTGTAGAGGGGGAGCAATTTGATGCACTCTTTGATGAAGGCGAAATATTCTATATTGGCGAACTGAAAGTCACGGTATGGCATACACCTGGACATACTCCAGCTTGTGTTAGTTATTTAATAGATGGCAATATTTTTGTTGGTGATACTATGTTTGCCCCTAATTTAGGTACGGCTCGATGTGATTTCCCCGGTGGGAGTGCTAGCCTATTGTTCAACACCATTCAACGATTCTATACATTACCAGATGAAACCGTTGTTCATCTGGGTCATGATTATCCTGCAAAAGGAAATGCGCCATTGTCGAGTATTACTATAGGGCAAGCAAAACAAGAAAATATGCAGATAAAGCCTGATACAAAACTTGAGGATTATGTTGCGCGGCGAGAAGCTAGAGATGCAACATTAGCCGTACCAAAACTTCTTCTTCCGGGTCTTCAAGCGAACTTGAGAAACGGTCAATTCGAAGAAAGTAAAAAAAGCGGACTGCAGTTTATAAAAATTCCGGTAAATGCACTTTAAAAGGAAAATATGATGAATATTAAAACCGTAACGCCGCTTCTTTCGGTCGCTCCTCAAATTATGCCGAAAGATCTCATCGCTATTAAGGAAAAAGGCTTTAAAACTATTATTTGTAATCGACCAGATGGAGAAGGCGTTGACCAACCTACATATAAAGAAATACAGTTGGAAGCTGAAAAGCTAGGTATAGAATTTTGTTATATGCCTGTAATTAGTGGGAAAGTCACAGATAATGATATTGCCCCTTTTGCAGATGCGATTGATACAATGCCAGGACCAATTTTGGCATACTGTCGGACTGGAACACGCTCAATTACGTTATGGGCGATGTCATCCTCAAAAAAACATTCATATGAAGAGTTACTTTTACTGTCACAAAAAGCCGGATATGACTTATCGGGTGTCGTTCGTCGTTTAAAAAATGGTGGTAATACACCTACTGATAACGCCGAATACACTCATAGTGTAGTGATTATTGGTGCCGGTGCCGCGGGTATTGCGGTTGCATCAAGTTTGAAATCGCGTTCTCCAGATCTAGATGTTGCAATTATTGACCCTGCTGAAGTACATTATTACCAACCTGGTTGGACAATGGTAGGTTGTGGCGTTTTTGACCCTAATCAAACAGTGCGTACCACTTCATCAGTTATCCCTAAAGGCGTAACTTGGATTAAAGCCGCCGCCGCCGCATTTTTACCAAAAGAAAATACAGTTATTATTGATGGCTGCCGTATAGTTAAGTACGACCAGCTTGTGGTTTGCCCAGGCATTAAGTTGGATTGGCATAAAATAGATGGACTGTCTGAAACCTTAGGAAGAAATGGTGTTACCTCTAATTACCGATTCGACTTAGCTCCCTATACCTGGGAATTAGTGCAGGGCTTAAAAAAAGGTAAAGCTGTATTTTCTCAACCGCCAATGCCAATAAAATGTGCAGGAGCGCCACAAAAAGCTATGTATATGTCTTGTGATCACTGGAATCGTTCAGGTGTATTAAAAGATATCGATGTTCAATTTTTCAATTCAGGAGAAGTACTATTCGGTGTTAAAGAGTATGTGCCTGCACTAATGGAATATATTGAAAAATATCAGACAACTTTGAACTTTTCGCATCAACTAATTGCGGTTGATGGTCTGAAAAAAATTGCAACCTTCCAAGTTGTTAATGAACATGGGACATCGTTAATAGAAACTGAATTTGACATGCTTCATGTTGTGCCGCCTCAATCACCACCTGACTTCATTAAAGTTAGTCCATTAGCTGATTGTAATGGGTGGATAGATGTTGATCAATCAACTCTACAACATAAAGTATATGAGAATATTTTTGCGTTAGGCGATGCATGTAATACTCCCAATGCTAAAACTGCTGCCGCTGCTAGAATGCAAGCTCCAATTGTCGCAAGTAATTTACTTTATATAAGGAATTCACAAAGTGAAAGAGCTATTTATAACGGTTATGGGAGTTGTCCTTTAACCGTTGAAAGAGGTAAAGTTGTTCTAGCAGAATTTGGATATGGGGGTAAAATACTTAATAGCATGCCAAGCTGGATTATCAACGGTAAGCGTCCGTCCCGATTAGCTTGGCTTTTAAAGGAGAGGATACTTCCGCCAATCTATTGGGAAGGTATGCTCAAAGGCCGAGAGTGGTTGGCAAAGCCAAAAATCAAGTGATATAGCATATTGCTCGTTCACTCTTAGCTAAAAAAAAAGACGCCCTAGGGTGTCTTTTTTTATTTAATATGGTCGGAGTAATAGGATTCGAACCTATGACCTCGCGCCCCCCAGGCGCACGCGCTACCAAGCTGCGCTATACCCCGATAACAAAACGTAGTATAAACTTCATCAGTACTCTGGGGGAGTTACTCACTCTACTTACGTTTTGCGATGTCTATATTAATGATTTATTTACCGAATGCAACGACAATTAGTCGTTCAATCAGTTAATTGTTATTAATTATCAATAATCGAATGATTAATACGCAAGTTGTTTATTTTTGCTCTGCTTGCAAGCTAAATTGTTTAATAAAGTGTACGCCGTCAATCATCAACGGAAAATCTTTATTTACGGTGATCGGGGCAGCTAATTGACTTGAGTAGCTTTCAAAACTACCATTTTGGTCAATGAATACAGATTTATCTTTATTAAAAATCATCAAACCTTCAGCAGACGTATTCGCTATTACTCTATCTTTATTTAACGTTAATAGATTTGTGCCATTACTATAACTTTTATTGTCAACATCACAGCCAAGCCAATTGGTTATTAGGGTGGGTTGTAAGTCCATATGGCTAGTTAATTGGCTTATCGCTTTAGCATCGGTATTAGTTTCATTTGGTACAATCAACAATGCTGACTTAAGCGCTAATCGAGTATTTATATTTTGATTCCCTAACGAGCTTATCCAAATAATATCTTTATGTTTTTTTTGTTTTTGGGCTAATAATATCGCATCAACAAATAATTCAAACTGATAGCGACTATTATTGTTGAATTCACTTTCTTGTGGTGTATTTTTAAAATAAATCAAATGTAAACCAGGTTTTTTACTATTTAATTTGTCAGCAAAAATAAGAGAAGAAATATCATTAAGTTGAATTTTTTCATTAAATAAATCGTTAAACCACAAAGCATTGCTATTGCCCTCATCATTTTTTTTACTGATTAATGTATAACTGCTAGCTAAATTTTGCTGTTCCATTGCTTGAAATAATAAAGGTTTAGTTTGCTGTGCTATGATATCTTTTTGGTAAATACTTGGTAGTGAATAAAAGAGATTAAACCAACTATTATCTAATAATGCCGTATCTACATGGTTGTTCAGCTGATAATTTGCCACGCTGATGCGACGTTCAACCTGCTGTAATTGCCCCCTATTTAACTGTTCGTCAGTAAGTATTAAAAATACTGATTGTGTTGTTACGGTTGTTTTTGAACATTGTGATTCACTTAGTTGAGGATAATTGGAGATAGCACGACTAAAAGAGAGTGGGCTCGTTGTCCGCTCAATATAATTATCAATATCAAACAAACCATACTTGGTTAGCAGTGTTTTTGCTGTTGCGGGATATGATAACGGCAATACAGTGTCTTGGCGTAATACGTCATAATCAAGATTTGCATCGGCCCAAATATGAGTTAAGTGACTAAAGAAAAAAGCTAATACTAAGACGACAATGACAAAACGGGAAAAAATTGTTTTTTGTAGTTGTTTCAAATGTTTCCAAGCATAATTACTTAGCGTAAATTCGAATCCTAAAATAAGAATAGCTAACATGCCACTAACAATATAAAAAAAACTATTAGTTTCTACTATTTCTTTTATCAACTCGATAATTTGTGAGCTAGAAGAAGCATTTAGGTGATAGCCTAAACGGCTATAAATAAAACCATCAAGAATTAGTAGTAGCAGACCAAACGTAAAAATAATGGATCCACTCGTACGAATCACCTTGGTATTTGGCCACACTAGTGTGAGTGGAAATAAAATTAAGACAAAACTCATAAAGGTTAAAAAAGCAATATGACTAACCCACGTTGTAATCAGGTATATTTGCCCTAATAAGGTATCTGGTGCTGTTTCGCTAAATAAATAATAAGAGGATAGGATGATAGCGGCAATAATATTAAAAAAAGTGAACCAATGGCTCCAGCTAATTAAATGTAACAGTTTTTTGCTATAGCTTTTTGTATCAAAAGAGACCATTGATTATTATTCTTCTC
>OJEP01000073.1_pt1 | contig 72088 bp, 70 predicted proteins | sample 1593761 | NCBI WGS metagenome assembly OJEP01 (sample SAMN05416783, study PRJEB24817) | seawater metagenome | isolation source: Sea water | place: Canada:Atlantic | collected 2013-11
AACCACTAAGATTTAGTAAAAGCCACAGGCAAGTGGTGGGCAGTTTGGTGGGCAAACAGGCATTTTTGAACGGTTTCTTTTCGATAACTCGTTGAGTTTGTTAGGGTCTAGGCCGCTACTCAATGAGCAAATTCAGAATATTGAATAAAGCTCAGTAACCCTTAGTAAATCGAACAATAAACTTAGAAACCTCGCGATATCGCGAGGTTTTTTTAAGCTTTTACCATAAGTGCTTATCAGCGCCCTCCCTCAACCTATAGTTACAAATCAAAAGTGGTTATTTGAGCTATATATCTGTTGCTTTATATTTGAGTAAGCAGTGAATAAATCAGTCGTACTCAATAACAATAAATGCATCAGGGGCAGTGGATGTTTTCAATTCATGTAGAGCGGATTATCGACCAGCCAATAGACTTTGTTTTTGCCAAGTTAAGTGACCATGCAAACTATGCACAATTTAAAGGCGTGGAAGCATCCAACCTTATTGTTGAAGGTAAGTTGGAACAAAATGGTCTTGGTGCTGTGCGAGAGATTATTGCGGGTGGGGCCAACTTGCATGAAGAAATAGTCGCTTACGATCCTCCCTATAAATTAGGCTATAAAGTGGTGAAGTCAAAACCGCTTCCTTATGATCACCAATTAGGTGAAATTACGTTGAAGAAAATCGACGGCAAAACCCATGCGACATGGCGCTCGGTAGGTCATATCACCGTTTTTGTTTTAGGTAGTTTATATTTCGATAAGCAAATTCAAAAAAATGGCGGCAAAGCCTTCGGCAGTATTCTTAAGCAGATTGGGAATATGCCACGCTAATTGATAACACTTCCATTCGCACTAGACCGAGCTTGGATAGATAATTCATCTCCCCACTTCCGGCATAGTGCTTATGGCGTATTGTTGAAGAGCCAACGCGACACTAATGCGGCGGACACTGCGCTAACGCAATATCAGGCTTTGCCTTCAATCAAAAAGTGATTACTGATGGTGCCAGCTTGACGTGCCTTTAAATGGGGAAGATAAGCTGGGTCTGACATAAACGCTTTACCAGCATCTACAGATGGCCATTCGATAATAACCCGCGCCGCTTCTTTATTACCGCTACCTTCTACAAATTCGTAGTTAGTGCTATTAGCTAAATATACTCCACCGTGTTTCGACACTATGTCGCCCACGCTTTCCATATACGCTGGAACCCAACTCTCATCTTTAACGATTACATCCAATACTGAGTAAGCTTTCATCTGGCTATTTTCCTATTTAAGAAATATTTGTGCACCACGCTAAGGGGCGAACTGTGCATGCGCTGTTAGTAAAGGCTACTGGTAAAAAAATGATTAGCAGTATCTTCTACTCATTTAGGCGCTAGTGCTTAATGTTGGCTAAAGCATAGCAGTTCACCATAAATTGATAATTAGCCTAATCATTGAATGAGTTTATGGTGAAACAGGATAATCAACTTCGCTCTATTAATTACAGGTATTTCTTAAGGAAGTCTTGATGATACGGTAACGCCGATACCTGTTTATCTACCTGTTGTTTTAAGCCGGCTAGAAACCGCTCAAGTTCGGTTTCAGACATTTCATCGGCTACCCGATGATATTGCTCTGGCACCACGCCTTGCCCCATCATAACTTGTGTCCACGAATCGACGCGGAAGATATCCCCATCATCTAAAAACACTCTTCCAGTTTGTTTAAATAGGTTTATTTTGTGAGTGAGGGAAGGGGGAATATCCATGCTATTGCAATGTTCCCAGAATGGGCTGTCTTTTCGGTTGGTCACTTTATAGTGCATCACAATAAAATCGAGAATGGCTGCCATTTCACTGTTGTACTTATTATTGTATTCATCTACGGTCGATTGGGTTATTCCATCAAATGGAAACAAGCGCATTAAGCGTACAATACCGGTCATGATCAGGTGAATACTAGTAGACTCCAAAGGTTCGATAAAACCGCTGGCTAACCCTAATGCAACACAGTTTTTATTCCACCCTAACCGACGTTTACCTGGTGTAAATCTTATAATTCTTGGTTCATTTAACGTCTCGCCTTCTATGGCACTTAATAAGGTGTCTTTAGCTTCGTCGTCGCTCATATAATTGCTGCAGTAAACTAAACCATTACCCACTCGATTTTGAAGCGGAATTTTCCAGCGCCAGCCCGCAGTATGTGCCACACTTTTTGTATAAGGAATGGGCGCGCCCGTCGACGCGGTTTGTACTGCCAAAGCACTGTCGCAGGGAAGCCAATGGCTCCAGTTTTCATACCCGGTATGAAGTGTTTTTTCTATCAACAGCCCTTTGAACCCAGTGCAGTCGATAAATAAATCACCCGCTATTTCCTGACCATCCGAAAGCTTTATACTAGATATACAGCCGGTATGTGAGCATTTACTTACATGCTGAATATCACCTTCAATATGCGTCACTCCCGCTTCTACCGCTAGCTCTTTTAAAAAGCGTCCGTAAGCCACGGCATCAAAGTGATAGGCAAAGTTCATTGGCATGCGTTCGCCATAGGCAAACTTACCTTCTTGTGCCGCTTTTAATTCGGTGCAGTAGTCACCGAAGTCACCACCAAAACCAAGGGCATTTGCTCGCAGCCAAAAGTGATGAAATTCGCCCGCCCAGCACTCTCGACCCGTTACGCCAAATGAATGAATATAACTGTGATCTTGCTCTCGCCAGTTTTCAAACTCTATACCCAATTTAAAGGTGGCATTGGTGGCACGCATAAAGGCTTTTTCGTCTATGCCTAATAACTTGTGAAAAGTACGAATAGGAGGAATTGTCGCCTCGCCCACACCAACAATACCTATATCTTTAGATTCCACCAGCGTAATGGATAGTGATTTGCCAAGTAACTTTGAAAGCGCAGCAGCGGCCATCCAGCCAGCGGTGCCGCCCCCTGCAATCACGACACGCTTCACTGGGCTGTTTTTCGCCCCTTTACCCATAGCGTTTAGATTATCGGAAACCGATGACATCATGGCGAGGTCCTTCTTTCTTGTCGTTATTATTTGCTGTGGTGTCTTTCTCTACTTGATGAGAAATGGTGGAGAGTAAATCGCGGTTGGTTGGCAACCCAGCAAGCAATTGGCGTTTGCCTTTTTGTAGGCTTTGTTTTAACGCGAAGGCTTTTTTAACCATGTTGCTGTTTTTATCAAGCTGTCTGCCGGTGGTGTGAAACCCCATACCGTACAAAATGTATTGATAGCTTGCCGAAGGAAAGATTTCCTCATTTTCAATAAGATCGTAGCGAGAAGGCGCTTGATATTGCCACAAATCAAGTAGCGCGTTCAGCGAGTCTGGAATACTGGATTCACTTCGCTGTGCTAACCAGTAGGGCTCTTCTCTTTCGCTTAACACATAGTGTAATTTTAGAAAGTCGATAACTCTTTCCCAGCGATAGGTAAAACGCTGATTGTAACGCGAGGCCACGTGACTCATGTGTTGTCGGTTCTGCGGAAATTGGTCGCACAGCATGCGAATACCTAGCTCAACCATCGCAATTGCCGAGGCCTCTAACGGCTCGATAAAGCCTGCTGACATCCCCATACCAATACAATTATTTACCCAAAACTGCTTTCGATAGCCTGGGTCAAACTGTAAATGTCTATATGTGAGGTTTTCTAACTCACTTTGGGGTAACCGCTTTGCTAAGTGCTCGCGCAGTATAGATTCTGCATTTTCCTCGCTTGCATAGTCACTGGCATACACTAGCCCCACACCACGACGGTGTTGCAAGCCAATATCCCACGTCCAACCGCAGGTTTGGGCTGTGGCGATTGTCGTTGAAGCAATGGTATCGGCAGATGCCGACAAGTCGCTGCTGCCATAAGGCACCTGTACGGCCACGGCGCGGTTATTTAGCAGCACCGACGACACTGAATGCCATGGCACATGGTAATGTTTGTCGATTAATAGCCCTTGTTGACCGCTACAATCAATAAACAAGTCACCTTTTATCGTATCGCCGTTTTCAGTCACCAGCGACTCGATATCGCCATTATCCTGTGCAACCACATTCGCAATATGTGCTTGGGTGTGCTTTACACCTAGGTTGTTTTTACAATGGTTGGTGAGCAAGGTTGCCAGTGCAGTGGCATCAAAATGATAGCCGTAATTGAGCACGTAGGCATATTCTGGTGTTGTGCTTTGCTTTGGTGCTAGCCCAGCATGACAAATATCGGGTTGTAAGCAAAAGCTTTGCTCAAACGATTCGTTACTGAAAAACTGTTGCCAGCAACGGTGAATATCAAGTTCAGTATAGCCTGTGGGTGTAGTGAAAGGGTGTTGATAATTATCATTTTGTTGACCGTTTCGCCAGCTAGCAAAGGTAGAACCTTGTTTGAAGGATGCATTACAGCAAGTAAGAAATTCTGCTTCCTTGATACCTATTTCTTGAAGTGTATCGCGTAATGAAGGCCAAGAACCTTCCCCCACGCCAATACTTGGCACATTAGGCGACTCCACCAGCGTTATATTAATTGCGCTTTCGTCACTGTTGCCGATGCGATTACCCAGCCTAGCGGCTAATACTCCAGCGCACAGCCAACCAGCGGTTCCACCGCCCACAATGACTACATGCTTAATAGGTTGGTTCGACACTGTTTACCCTTTTCATTTTGTGTAGGGGGTTTGTTTCTTTATTACTAAGCGTTGTGTTTAATTTAGTATTTTATTTAGGATCCACTATGACAAAAAAGCCCATTGAGGTGCAATACATTCCACCCCAATAGGCCATTTATCAATTTAGCGTACCAGTTACTTAGAAGGTGTAACGAGCACCCAATGCGTAACGTGCGCCTAATTCATCTAGTTGCCATAGCATTGCGCTAGTTCTTCCGTGTCGACGAATATTTTCATCGGTAATGTTTATCCCTTCAAACGATACCGTTAATGCGTCAGACACCTCATACGACATACTAAAATCAATTTGTGAGTATGCTTCGGTATAACCTGGCTCATTCACATATTGAGACGTCGTATCTAGGAACTTATCACGCCAGTTATAGGCAATACGCGCTTGAAGTGCATCCATTTCATACATAAATATCAGGTTAGCGGTATCACTTAAGCCGACTAGCGCAAACTGCGTAATACTTGGGTTGGCGTTGTTATCAAACCCGATATCACCGGTAACCGTTGTATAGTTCGCTTGAATACCAAAACCGGTATCGCCGAAGAAGTGCTGGGCAGCCAGCTCAAATCCGTAAATATTGGCGTTTTTGTTATTCACTGGCTTCGAATTGATGAAAGTCATCAATGGATCGTCACCATTTGGAATAATGTCGTATGCCGCTTCGAACTGTTCGTCGGTCATAGAGTCGTAATCGACACCATTTTCCATTGCAGCGACCATGTTAAATAACGAGGTATCGCTGATAGGAATGCCGCGGGCTTCAAGTTCGTCCATAGCTGCTTGTGCACGAGGACCTGCCGTAGCGTCCGTCAACCCAAATATGTTCTCTTCAACTTGTTCGTTACCAATAAAGTTTTTAACCCGTTTATCGTAAAAACCTACTGATACGTAGCTGGTTTCATCAAAGTAGTATTCTAGCGATAAATCTACGTTGTCTGATTCAAGCGGTATAAGAGCAGGGTTACCTGAGCTTGCCGTAGCCGTTGGGCCATCACTAAGAAGGGTAGGGCTACTTGGCGTACCAACAGTAGAAGCCGCACTTAAGTTGTTGTAAGTCGGTCTAGCTATGGTTTTGCTATAGGAGAAACGCGCAATCACATTTTCCATCACTTCGATATCGAAATCTAACGCAGGAAGGAAATGGTCATAGCTTGAATCAACTTCAACATCTTCCATGTCGCTACCGAAACGAACGTTAAAGTCGTTGTTTCCTTCCCATGCGATACCGCTAGGTAAGCTGATATTTGCAATAGAAGTGACATCCGTATTTTCGTAACGAATACCGGTCAATAAGTTATATTCCATACCATTGAGTTCACCGGATAAATCGAGTTCAAAATAAACCGATGTAATATCTTCTTCAATAGTCCGGTTAGTGGCAAATGGGTTGTTGGCAAGTAAATCGAAACCATACTCTTGGGCAGCGAAGGCACCAATTTCAGCCACGCTACCGGTAAACCCTTGCGAAAACATACCTGTGGTATTGAAGTCGCTGAATTCACTGGCTAAATCGAGAGGGGTTAATGAACCTGCTGGCAATTCACCTGGATTTTCAATACCCCAGTTACCCATGGTATGACGAGTAAGTGATTGTAGCGACGTACTTTCCATAGCACGAGATTCAATACCGAAGTTAATACTTCCGGTATCCATAGCATAGCTACCGTCAATACGAGCTTGGGTAATTTCTGTTTCTTGTGAAGCAAAGTTCATATCAAGAATTGATGTACCCACATCGTCTTGGTCAAGTACGCCGTTTCCATTTAGATTCGTACGAGAAACATCGTCGAAATCTAGCATCATGATAGGGAAGTCGCCGGAGAAATCGACACCTTGACCGCGAGCAACGTTCGCACCAAGTCCAAGGTTTGTCCATGTACCGTAAGGTGAATCTGGTCGACCTTCTGCAGTAGAATTATGCAAGTCGAAATGCAGCGTTAAATCATCGGTAGCAAAGTATTTAACGTTAAAACCTACTGATTTATTTTCGTTAACCTGATTAAGCTCTTGTATCGCTAAGCCCAAGTCACGAGGCAATAAATCTCTACGCTCTTGCGTAATCAGCACGGGAGTTTTAACCGTATTGTCATCGAAGGTTAGGTTGGTAAAGTAACGGTCGTCCATCCAAATCGACTGCTCTGCACGAGCTTCGTATAAGTCTTGTTTTGAATACGTGTAGTCTAGGGTAGCCACGAGATCATCACTTGGCGCATACTGAAAAGTAAGCTGGGCGTTGGTACGCTCACGCTCTCTGTCCGCCATGTAGTAACGTAAATCTGAAGGGATACCAAATAATTGCCCCATTGCTGGTGCATTATTTAGAACGATAGGATCACCACTATCTGGATTAGCCGGATCTGGAGATTGTGGTACCGTGCCATTAAACGGATTTACTCGCCATTCATTAACGAATGCGCCTTGTGCGGCACTATCACGTTGCTGGTAGGACCCAGTAAAGGTCACCCCAAATACTCTGTCGTCGTTTAAGTAGTTAATAAACCCAGACAGCTCTGGCGTGACATCGTCACCCACGCGATTTGTCGTGTCATGCAGTGCTTTCGCACCGACACTCGCCATGATGCCAGTTTCAGACGCATCGAATGGTCTTGCAGTACGAATATTAACTGAGGCACCAATACCACCAGTAGCTATACTTGCGCGACCGGTTTTATAAACCTCTACAGCACGGACACTTTCAGATGCTAAATCAGAAAAGTTAAATGCACGAGAATTACCAACACTACCGCCATTAGGTAACGCAGCGCCTGGCATCGTTCTGCCATTTAACGTCACCATGTTGAAATCGGGGCCGAAACCACGCGCCGTAATTTGGCTACCTTCACCGTTATTTCGGCTTATCGATATACCGGTAATACGTTGAAGGGATTCTGCTAAGTTTGTATCAGGAAACTTACCAATGTCTTCAGCGGAAATAGCATCAACAACACCCGCTGAATCGCGCTTAATGCCCATCGATTCTTGAACACTGCTTCGAATCCCAGATACTTGAATGACTTCTATATTGTCATTTTCGCTAGCTTCCTGTGCTTGTACTGGGAACATCAGGCCTGTTCCCAATATTAAAGACAGACTAGTAGCGATTTTAGATTTGTATAGCTTGTTATGTGTCACTGTCTTTCTCTCTTATGTTGTGCTGAGTAATGAGCGCTTCCCAAGAAAGGGCTTTCTCAGGTTTACCAACGAAACACCCGCAAGAGAAAGCGCTTTCTCAAAACTAAGTCATCCTAGACTAAAGATCAACATTTTTTTCACACAAACTTCACAACGAAAAATAAGCTTAATATTAGATAACTGTTCTTATTTATATTTATTATTATAAATCAAAAACTTGAATTATACCCTCAAGTGAAATCTGTGAACATCAACCAGCCAAATGTAAACAGGGAATCTGTAACGTAAAGATAAAACATAACAACTTTACAAAGAAAGCGCTTTCTCAAAATGTTGTGTTCATGCTATAAACAAAATAGGTGAAGTCATCCGTAGCGTTTATTTTTCACGCATTCAAACTTTCACCTCGCTACATTACCGAGAATTGTAATAGGACCCTAAGAAATGATGAAAGACATCGAGCTACCCAAAACAAGCCCCATGTTAGATAAAGAATTTACCTTTGGAACAGCGACTTCTTCTTTTCAAATAGAGGGAGATGCTGAAAATCGAATGGAAAGTATTTGGGATGTTTTTTGTCGCACGCCTGGGGCAGTAGCTGATAATTCTGATGGCGTGGTAGCTTGTGAACATATTCTTAGGTGGCGCGATGATGTTGAAATGCTCAAACAACTTGGCGTAGATGCGTATCGTTTTTCTATATCTTGGCCTCGAGTGATGACTCAGGATGGCGAATTAAATAAAAAAGGCGTTTCTTTTTATATTCAATTACTTGATGTGCTAATTGAAGCGAATATAAAACCGTTCGTCACCCTTTACCATTGGGATTTACCACAGTATTTAGAGGCAAAAGGCGGATGGCTGTATCGTCAAACCGCTTACGATTTCGCAAACTATGCTGATAAAATTACCACAGCCCTTGGCGATCGAGTTTATTCTTATGCCACTTTCAACGAACCCTTTTGTTCTGCATATTTAGGCTATGAAATTGGTGTTCATGCGCCTGGCCGAAAAGGAAGAAAGTTCGGTCGAGCTGCCGCCCATCACATTTTACTTGCCCACGGACTAGGTATGCAGGTACTAAGAAAAAATGCGCCTCATGCTTTGAACGGTATCGTGTTGAATTTTACCCCGTGCTATAGCGCATCAGATTCTGAAGCCGATAAGCTCGCCACAGAAATGGCAGATCAATATATAAATCAATGGTATATGCAACCTGTGATGGAAGGGAGTTATCCCTATGTTATCGAGGCATTAGCAGATAGTGACAAGCCTCCCATCGAATCAGGTGACATGGAAATTATTTGTCAGCCTTTAGATTTTCTTGGCATTAACTTCTATACCCGTCTTCATTACTCTGCTCCACATAAAGCAGAAGATCTCTTTCACGAGCACGCCCACCAAGCCCCCATGACGGATATTGGTTGGGAAATTTACCCTGAAGCTTTACGTGAACTGCTCGTTTCTTTGGATGAGCGTTATAAACTTCCACCTGTATACATTACCGAGAACGGGGCTGCCATGGCAGATGTAGTCCAAGATGGTATGGTAGACGACGAAGATAGAATAGACTATTACACTGGCCACCTAAACGCGGTTAATGAAGCGATGGAATCAGGCGTAAAAGTGAGTGGTTACTTCGCGTGGAGCCTCATGGATAACTTTGAATGGGCCGAGGGCTATGAAAAGCGGTTCGGTCTTGTCTATGTCGATTTCGAAACCCAAGAACGTACTTTTAAAAATAGTGCGAAGGCTTACCAACGTTTATTAGCTAGTCGTAAATAACAAATATAAAAGGAATACGCTGTGAATCATTCGTTGAGTGTGCGGGAAAAGATTGGTTATGGGTTGGGCGATGCAGCGGCTAATCTAGTCTGGCGAGGCGCCCTTGCATACTTGGCGGTGTTTTACACAGATACCTTTGGGTTAACTGCTGCGGCCGCTGCCATGCTTTTTTTGGTGGTACGTCTTACGGATGGCGTTACTGACATCATCATGGGAATGATTGCCGATAGAACGCAAACTAAACTCGGTAAATTTCGACCCTGGATATTAGGCTCTACCCCTTTTTTAGGCTTATTCATGGTGCTGTGTTTCACCACACCTGATTTTTCTTATACGAATAAGCTCATCTATGCCTACCTAACCTACATAGGGCTAACCTTAGCTTACACGGTTAATAACGTACCCTATTCAGCGCTAATGGGCGTGATGACAAGCGACGACCGAGAGCGAACCAGTTTATCCGGCTTTCGATTTGCTGGAGCTTTTATGGGAGGACTGCTCGTCATGGGGTGCTTACCTATGCTAGTTGCGTTCTTCGGTGAAGGTAATACTGCAAAGGGTTATCAATATGCCATGTACCTTTTTGCTACTCTCTTAGTCGCATTGATGTTCACGACTGTGGCCACCACCAAGGAGAGGGTTCCAGTAGCGCAAAACGACGGAGCAAGCTTACTTCAAGAACTAAAAGACTTGTCTCGTCAGCTACCGTTAATTCTGTTCCCGCTGTCGGCCATTACTGCCTTTTTCTATTATAGAAATTGGCCAAGTGGCATCGCTTTCGTTGTGGTCATTTCGATAACATCCATCTTTATTAAGCGCCTTGTAAATCGACCTGAAGCGAGCAATAGTCGTTCACAACAAGACATCATTGATTTACTTACCAATAAACCCTGGGTCATTTTGCTAGGCATGGGCTTCCTTACTATGATGTTTAACGGCATAAAGTACGGTGTCATTGCCTATTACTTTAAGTACTACATTGGTGATGAATTGCTCACCGGATATTATTTTATTGCCTTATTGGTGGTATCGATATTAGGCGCATTGGCCACGTCAGCATTATCGCGTTTTATGGGCAGGAAAAAGCTATTTATTCTCTCGTTATTGGCTAGCAGCGCACTTACATGTGCAATTTACTTTGTGCCACTAGGTTCTGTTACGGGCATATTTGTATTGGGATGTAGTGCGGAGTTTTTCGCTGCGATCATGCCAACCTTATTCTTTTCCATGCTTGGCGACTCTGCAGATTATAACGAATGGCGTACAGGCCGAAGAGCGACAGGCTTAGTTTATTCAGCAGGCTCTTTTGTACAGAAAACCGGTGGAGGCTTTGCAGGTGCTCTCGTTCTGTTGGTACTAGGAAGTTATGGTTATGACGGCATGCAAGTCGATTCCATTTCGCAAACCTTACCGGGCATGCAGGCATTGATGAGCTGGATACCTGCCTGCTTTGGTATAGCAGGCGCACTCCTAATTATGCTTTATCCGCTCACCGATGCGCGCCAACAAGAAGTAACAGAGACTTTACTTAAGCGACGTAGCGCAACTGCCTGAATAACGGCATAATGCGCAGTATATAATGCGAACACCGTATTGATGGGCATTGGAAAACTAAGTTAGGGGAAGTAATACGTGGCAACAATCTATGAAGTAGCTGATAAGGCAGGGGTCTCGTTGTCGACGGTATCTCGGGTATTGAACGGTAAAACTACTGTAAATCCCGCCTTAAAAGCCAAGGTAGAAGAAGCCATGTTAGCGCTAAACTATCGCCCCAACTCCATTGCTCGTTCACTGGCCACCAGCCGCTCAGATAGTGTAGGTATTCTCGTTTCAGAGTTAAACTCACCATTTTTTGGTGACTTGATGCAAGCAGTAGAGTTGACGCTGAGAGCCGCTGACAAGCACGTCATTATTACAGTAGGGCACAATAACTTAGAAACCGAACAAGACGCCGTCGAATTTCTAATTGGTCGTAATTGCGATGCTATTATCATGCATGCTGAAGCCATGAGTGATGAGTATTTAAAAACGCTGAATTCATCTCGCCTCCCAATTTCTTTGGTAAACCGCCAAGTTGATGGTGTGGGAGAGGGATGTATTGTGTTAGACAATGAAAAAGGCGGCTATTTAGCCACGCAGCACCTTATTAGCCTAGGCCATAAAAATATTGGCTATATATCAGGGCCTTCTGATAAATGCGATGCAAATCAACGACTGGCAGGTCATAAGCGCGCACTTAAAGAAGCAGGGATAGCCTTTACACCGAATTTAGTCTTTGAAGGAAGCTACACCGAAGAAGACGGTAAAGCAGGTTTGTTAGAGTTACTTTCAGGCGACTCGCCTTTTTCAGCACTGGTATGTGCTAATGATTGGATGGCCTCAGGGGCGATGAGCTGTGCCAGAGATTTAGGAATGAACCTGCCACAAGATTTGTCTATCGTGGGTTTTGATGATGCCGTTTTTGCGCACCATGTATTCCCACGCCTAACCACGGTTAGCAACCCTATCTCAGACATGGCTGCTATGTCAGCACGTCATATTTTAAATGTAGTTTATGGCTACAAAGATGAAGTGCAAACCTTGTTTCAACCTTCATTGATAATACGAGAATCGACTATGGCGTATGAGGCCTAAGTTATTGCTATAACTCCTTATAAGTACTCCCTTTAAAGGGCGCATAAGTACACTTAAGCAATGCGTAAACAGCTCTATGGCGCAGTTTCAATTTAAGATAAACTGATTTGTACTGTTTCATGTGAAACCTTTTCGTCCTTCGGAGCGACACATATATGCGTTTAACTATTACCGCCATCTTATTACTCAGTTGCGTGAATACTGTTGCTGCTGAGGTGTTGACCTCAACAACACAGCCGCATAGTGATACCAAAGTTCAGCCATTGCTAGAAGACGAGATAAAAGTAAACAAGGTGCTCGATTCACTACACCAATTTGCCTCCGATGCAAACTTCGACAGCTACTTTTCACTGTATAGCGACAATGCTATTTTCATTGGTACAGATGCTAGCGAGGTATGGACAATGAGTGCCTTTAAAGCTTATGCACAACCTCACTTTTCGAAAGGACGTGGATGGGCATATACCCCCCATTCAAGACATATATATTTTTCAAATAACCGCGATGTGGCGTGGTTCGATGAACTTCTAGATAACGATAGCTTAGGAGTGACACGTGGAACCGGTGTATTGATATTAGAGAACCATAAGTGGAAAGTAAGCCAATATCACTTAACCATTCCCGTTCCAAATGCGCTTGCCGATAGCGTTGCAGAGCAAATTAAATCGCATAGAAAAAAGGGCCAATAAAGGCCCTTTCTTATTAGTTAGCAGCGAACGTTATGACTGAGTTAGCGGCTGAATCTCTAACTCCACACGACGGTTCATCGATCTATTTGCCGCAGTGTCATTTGGCACTTTAGGCTGATATTCACCCATACCTACTGTGGTAATGCGAGTAGAATTAACACTGTAATTCAATAATACATTTCTAACCGCACCCGCACGGCGCTCAGATAAACCTTGGTTATATTGCTCTGACCCTGTGTCATCAGTATGACCTTTTATCATCAGTACTGTCTTTTCATAGTTATTCACTACTTTGGCAACATCTTGAAGTACTGGGTTAAAGTTAGGGCTGATAGAAGAACTATCGGTAGCAAATGTTATATCGCCAGGCATGATCAAACGTAAATTGTCGCCTTCTCGAACTACTTGAACGCCGGTATCAGATAATTCACTTCGAAGCGCTTCTTCTTGCTTGTCCATGTATCCACCAATCGCGCCACCCGCAATGGCACCAACTGCCGCACCCCACGCGTAGCGACTTTTGTCATTATCTCCCGTCGCCTTACCTAACAACGCGCCCATGACAGCACCAATAGCTGCACCTTTCTGCGAGTTCGATGGATCGTTAGCACAGCCAGCAACGGCTAAAGATGCCGCCATTAAAGTAATTCCTATTTTCTTTTTCATAACATCCTCGGTACGTCGTTATCAACTTTTCAAGTGATGGCGAGCTTACGCCTACTTTTAAACTTTACAGTTACATGCTCGCGTCAATGCTATCTTTACTGATACTAATTTATCGTCTCAATCTATTGTCCAATACGTCTTGAACGAAATTTGTCGAGCACTAATTATTAACTAACTATTAAGTAGTACAGCAATATGCATTCCACATTCATTAACTGGCATGAGTGTAACCAATAAACGAAAATCGTTAAGGGCATTATAGAGGAAGTTAACTGAACGTAAGCTAAATGGCAGCTTATAGTGCAAGCCTTGAGGTGCCTTCCTACGATACGTAATATTACGATAGGCGGGTGATAACAACCTTATTACGCACGCCGCGTTTGAATAATGTTGGGATGTATAATGTGAAGGTGTTTGTAAAGGGTACAGACAAACGCAACGTTCTTACTTAGTCGCGTTTTTACGACAGTGTGTGTTTAGCGTTCTGCTCAACTCGTACAGAACATATCCATTGGAATATGTTTTAGTGCTTACCCGATAGAGACCAAGCGTTCGAAAAAGGCGTTCACGTCAATTTTATAATCAGAAGCAATAGCCGCTTTTGACACCTTAACGTTTTTTTCTGATGCTAAATCGATATCTTTTGGCTCAAGAAAGTGTGCATTTCGAACAGAATAAAATACCTTAACTTTAGGCGCTAATGGCGAGTCAGTTTGTTCAATAACCATGGCAAGTCGTTCATTCGACAATAGGACTAGGCTTCCTACCGGATAGATACCCATACATTTTATAAATTGTTGTACCAATGGTAAATCTAATCGTGACGGCGCATCGCTTAGCAATATAGAAAACGCTTTTTGGCTCGACATACCAGATTTATACACTCTATCTGCAGTTAAGGCATCGTACATATCCGCAATAGCTAACATGCGGCCTTCACGGCTGATGTTTTCACCTTTAGTGCCCATAGGGTACCCTAAACCATCTAAGCGCTCGTGATGCTCACTGATAGTTCTAATTAAGGTTTTGTCTAAGTCGGTTTCATTTAAATAATCTATCCCGTGTTTAACATGCCCTTTCATGATGTCCATTTCATCGTCAGTTAAACGGCCAGGCTTATGCAGAATTTCATCCGGTATTTGAATTTTACCCAAGTCATGTAGAAAACCTGAATATGAGAGATCTTGAACTTCGCTTTCAGACATTCCTAAATGACGACCAAAGTTAGCCAGTAATATGGCAACATTTAAAGAATGTTCTAAGAGGTAGTCATCTTTTTCACGAATTTTCGTCAGACACAATAATGCATCGGGGTTACGGTCTACTGAAGACACCAACTTCGCTGAAAATTCTTTAGGAATACTGCTATCAAAAGGCTGTGCTTTTTTAACACTGCTAAGTAACTGCTTTTGAATTCGCTTGCCTTGAACGTGCAACTTGGTTGCGCGGGTCAATTCGCTTTCAAGGCTTGCCTTAGGTGCTTTCTCTGCAACCTTTTTGCTTACCGGCGCTTCCTTGTTAGGTTCAGGTTCACCTGAAGATACGCTAAACGCTTTATCAGTATCAACAACAAGGGTTAACACGCCCTTTTTTTTAAGGGCATCAGCAATCGCCTGCGAGGTAACTCGTCCTTGGCTTTTAACTGAAAGTTGACCTTTCTGCTCCAGGATTTGATGAACAAACATGCCTGGTTTCAAGTCTTTTATTGTAATTTTCTTAAGCATTATGAGTGAGATACCACTTTAAAAACGCCACACCAACTGGTGATAAATTATGCCAAACACGAGTACATATTCCTACTGGTCTAGTTCGGCCAATAAAGTATACAAACTAGGTTTCCAACCATAAATTTTCATATTCACTCTATGGTTTCTAACTACGACCCCTTCTGATACCAGCAAAGAACGCTGCTCTTCTGCTAGCTCAGATCCTGCCGGAAATGCTATTTTTCCATCAGCTCTTATAACTCGATGCCATCGAGTAGTAACATCAGAGCCTTTTAAGCACTTTCCTACAAGTCTAGCTTTACCCGGCAAACCTGCAAGGTCTGCTAACTGCCCATAGCTGATTACGTAACCACTTGGTACAATTGAAAGCGTTTTTAGTATTTTGGATTGTATCGCTACATCAACCATAACGTATATTATCCATTCTAACTATTTTTAACTGTTTAAGGACTGGGGTTTATACAAAACACGACTATGAGATCTAAATGTGAAAAGTGCAATTACCCTACAAGCACCTGTATTTGTGAAGCAATTTCATCGGTTATAGTACCAATTAAGGTTATTATAATTCAACACGTTAAGGAATCTGCCAATGCTAAGAATACAGCAAGATTAATTAAGCTTTGCGCTAACGATGTAGAGATAATTCCCACTGATAGTATTAGCGAAATGGCTACATTAGCTTCACGATGTAACGTCCAATCAACAGCACTTTTATACCCTAGTGATAACAGCATCGCCCTTGAGTCACAGCGGGAACACATTGCTTCATCACTACAAACACTATTGGTGATAGATGGTAGCTGGAAGCAAGCTTACGCTGTATTGCAACAATTCCCTTGGTTGTCGTCTATACCGAGCTTCCATTTCGAGCACGCCCCCTCTACACAATATAGAATACGGCATACTCGAATTCGTGCAGGGTTATCAACCCTTGAAGCAACGGCCTATACCTTAAACACACTATATAATATTGATACTCAGCCTTTCATTAAGTTACAAGAGGCTATGCAAGAGAATTGGGGAGGGCCCAAAGCCCACCAGCGAGAGACCTAATCACTAGGCCTCCATTGGAATAAACCCTTTTTGATCTTTAATTAGTGTTATCCAATTTCTTATCGCGGGGTAAGCCGCTAGATCGAAGCCTCCCTCGTGTGCAACATGGGTATAAGCAAATAATGAGATGTCTGCCAGCGAAATTTGGTTACCTAGCAAAAATGGGGTTTGACTAAGTTGTTTATCCATCACTTCAAGCGCTCTGTAGCCTCCAGCTTGCTTCGCCTCATATTCTGCTTTTCTGTCCTCAGGTAAGCCAAGATAAAGATTGATATAGCGCGCAACCGCAATATAGGGTTCGTGACTGTATTGCTCGAAAAATTGCCATTGTAATAAAGTGGCAAAAGTAAAAGGAGAGGTGGGAATAAACGCAGAGCCCGAAGCTAAATAATGCATGATGGCATTGGACTCAGACAACACACGTCCATCATCCAGCTCTAGAATAGGAATTTTACTGTTAGGGGACTTTGCTAGAAACGTATCTGTTCGACACTCTCCTTTAAGAATATCGACATCAATCCACTCACATGCCTTCCCAAGTAATGCCAGTAAAAGCTGTAATTTATAGCAATTACCTGAGCGTTTATCGCCGTAAATCAGCATGTCACTCTCCTAATGAAATTTGCTTATTCTATAAGCTACCCTTAGTAGAAGGATTCTACAAATAGAAAGGCAAGCCAAGAGGCGGGTAAAGGCATCATGCACATAAGTAATCTAAGCTTTTGGGGTTTGCTTAAAACTCTACGTAAGGTTTCTTTATTGGTTTCTATCGACTCTATTTCTTTGCTGAGCGATGACTTTACGGCGCTATTTGCTTGCTGACGAACTAACTGTGTAATTTCGCTTTCATAATCTTTCATCACTATATTTGCCACTGTGCGCATTCGTTTCGCCACTATAATCATGGGTAGAAACAAATACGCTGAAATAAAAATGGCATAGACAGTAAGAACAACAATATCGAAGAATGGAACTGGCTTGTTGATCCAAAAAATCGGCGTTAGCGCAAACCCTGAGACCGCTATTAAGGTATTCGACAGCGCCATATTAAAAATCTCTCGCAGCAAGTACAGTTCTTTTACAGCGTCAGAATGTTCCGTTGATGCGAGCTTCTGTAAATAATGAGTGTTACTGAAGACTTGTAAAATAAAGAGCGTTAACAATAACCAAAAAGGGATTGATGTGAGTGCAATAACAAGCACTTCTGGCTCATCTATTCGTGTCACTAAGCCTTCGGATAATAAATACGCAATAGGCATGATCACCCCAATAGAGGTTGACCACATTAAATGTCTAGCGAACTGCCTTCCTAACAGACTGCGATGATGATTAAACTGACTAAGTTTTTCTAAGCTTACTAATGCTGCAATTAATGTACTTGCCGCATTCTTATGAACATTTCTTATCGTAAGCCAAAAAAACCCAGAAAGCAGCGTGGTGCCTAGCGCAGTATTAAAATCTCGCTGATGATTTGCGTCTAGAACAGGCCACGTTAATGACCCAGTCCAATTATGTATAAGTAGGAGGATCAAAACTAAAAAGAGTGGGTACGCCCATACACTTACTACATTGCGGTTACTCTCGTAAGCACTGAACTTCATCGTATTTTTTAATCGCTAGTTATAATAATAGGAAAGTGACACATACGCGTTTACTAAACGCCGAACTAGGAATTATACGGATATCAGAAGTACAAACCAAATTTAAAAAGTACTTAAATATCGCCTTTTAATTTTAGGCGTAAATCTGAAAATTTAAATTAGCGTTTCGACCATTGAAACTAAACCCCACGAAACAGGAATCAAAACAACTGCCACTATAGTTTTTAGTTTATCACTATTTTTAAAAGCTTCACTTGGGGCTCGGGCCATTCTTGACGGCCTATTTTTATCAATATGATTGCTCTGTTCACTGTGGCCTTCGTTTAAGGCTCGAGTCTTCTGCTGTTTTAAGATAGCTTTGAATTTTAACAAGGGCGTAAACGTATATGCCACTATTAGCAGTGACAGACTCACCACCGCTACCACCTCTAAAGATGATACGACTACATTGAACCAAAATATAGGCAGAACGGTTAATAGGCCTAAGGCAATAGTGGCATTGGTCAGAGAAAGCTTGGTTATTACACTAAAAGACGCCCAGTAGTCTGAAGGTTTATTGGTTCCTGGAAGCACCTCCTTTAGCAGGTAGGTCACATTGGATCTGACTTGAAATAGAAATAAGGAAGTAAGAAGGCTAAAAGTAACGAATGATGCGATGTATGAAATGCTTTTAATATTATAGCCTTCGTCACTAATATCCCCTAAAAATGCTAGTACAACCATAAACATACATGAAATTATTACTGAGTTTACAACTTGATGATGAAAGACCTTGGTTAGCCTTTGTCTATGTACTGAAAACTGACCTAACTGATTTTTTTTAACCAACAACGAAATTAAACTGCTTGCTACGTTTTGGTGAATATAACGAAATCCAAACCAGAAATATCCAATAAATAATGAAATACTTACTGCAGAATTAAAACTGCGCTGAGCAGAAATATCGCCAGAATTCGGCCAGTAAAAAGCGCCCGAATACATATTCAATAGCGGTATCGCTAATAAAATTAAGAGAGGAAATAAGCCAATAAACTGTTGTGGTTTATTGGTTGGAGGAGCTATCTTCATAAAACCATCGTATCTACTAACGAGAGAATACAGACAGACTGCTATTGTAATACTACGAATTAGCCACAATCTGCGTAGACAATCATTATATTCAGCAATCCTTATGTTAATCGATTGACGTATTTATTTACACTGTTTATCTATCTATTCAAATAAAAAAACCCGCCAAAAGGCGGGTTTTTATAAACAGCTATTAGATTACTTGCGTAACTTCTGAATAAGGCGAAGTTGTGCGATAGCTTCAGACAACTCTTGAGCTGCTTCTGCGTAATCAAAGTCTGCGCCTGGGTTGGCGATGTGCTCTTGTGCACGTCGTTTGGCTTCTTCTGCTGCTTGCTCATCTAGATCTTCTACACGAACCGCAGTATCAGCCAGTACGGTGACGTTACCAGGCTGTACTTCTAGTACACCACCTGCAACGTAAATAACTTCTTCTTCACCGAACTGCTTAACCAAACGCACCATACCAGGTTTAATAGCAGAGATAAGTGGCGCGTGACCTGGGTGTATACCTAGTTCACCTTCGCTACCTGTCACTTGAATCGTTTCAACAAGACCAGAAAAAATTTCTTTTTCTGCGCTTACTACGTCCAAATGTACTGTCATTGCTGCCATAGAACCTCCTGATTAGGTACGTTAGCACATTAATAGGCTGACAGGGTCAGCCACATAATTATGCTTTATTGGCTTTCTCTTGCGCTTCTTCGATAGAACCAACCATGTAGAAGGCTTGTTCTGGTAGAGAGTCATACTCACCTTCCAGGATACCTTTAAAGCCACTGATAGTGTCTTTAAGCGATACATATTTACCTGGAGAGCCAGTGAATACTTCTGCTACGAAGAAAGGCTGAGAAAGGAAGCGCTGAATTTTACGAGCACGTGATACCACTTGCTTGTCTTCTTCAGACAACTCGTCCATACCTAGGATGGCAATGATGTCTTTCAACTCTTTATAACGCTGAAGTACAGTTTGTACGCCACGTGCTACGTCATAGTGCTCTTGACCAATAACTAATGGGTCAAGCTGACGTGAAGTTGAATCTAGTGGGTCTACCGCAGGGTAGATACCAAGAGACGCGATATCACGAGAAAGTACAACTGTTGCGTCTAAGTGAGCAAAGGTTGTTGCCGGAGATGGATCCGTCAAGTCATCCGCAGGTACGTATACCGCTTGGATTGAAGTGATTGAACCTGTCTTCGTTGACGTAATACGTTCTTGAAGTACACCCATCTCTTCTGCAAGCGTAGGCTGATAACCTACTGCAGACGGCATACGACCTAGAAGTGCTGATACTTCAGTACCTGCTAGGGTATAACGATAGATGTTATCTACGAAGAATAGTACGTCACGACCTTCGTCACGGAACTTCTCAGCCATAGTAAGACCTGTCAAAGCAACACGTAAACGGTTACCAGGAGGCTCATTCATTTGGCCGTAAACCAACGATACTTTATCAAGTACGTTAGAGTCGTTCATTTCATGATAGAAATCGTTACCTTCACGAGTACGCTCACCAACACCGGCGAATACAGAGAAACCACTGTGTTCGATTGCGATGTTACGGATAAGCTCCATCATGTTTACTGTTTTACCTACACCAGCACCACCGAATAGACCAACTTTACCACCCTTAGCGAATGGGCAAACCAAGTCGATTACTTTGATACCAGTTTCTAGTAATTCTACTGAGCTAGACTGATCTTCGTAGCTAGGCGCTGCACGGTGAATAGACATACGGTCTTCTTCGCCAATTGGGCCTGCTTCGTCGATTGGGTTACCCAATACGTCCATGATACGGCCAAGAGTAGCTGTACCCACTGGAACCATAATAGGGTTTTCAGTGTTCTCTACAGCCAAACCGCGCTGTAAGCCATCAGTAGAACCTAGGGCGATAGAGCGAACTACACCGCCACCTAATTGTTGTTGCACTTCTAGGGTTAACCCAGACAAGCCACCTTCGGTAACTCGTAGTGCGTCATAAACTCTTGGTACCGCAGTTTGTGGAAACTCAATGTCCACAACGGCGCCAATGATTTGGACGACCTTACCTTGACTCATAATTTGTCCTCGTTATCTTTTAGAAACCTTTGCCTACACCGCTGCGGCACCGCTCACAATCTCACTAATTTCTTGTGTGATTGCAGCTTGACGCGCTTTGTTATATATCAGTTGCAACTCATCAATTAAGTCGCCAGCGTTGTCGGTTGCTGCCTTCATGGCAACCATTCGCGCAGCTTGTTCTGACGCCGCGTTTTCTACAACACCCTGATACACCTGAGACTCAATGTAACGTACCATCAATGCTTCCAAAATTTCTTTTGGATCTGGTTCGTAAATGTAGTCCCAACGATGCTTATATTCTTCGTCTTCAGACTTTGGCAAAGGCAATAACTGATTGATCACAGGGCTCTGTGTCATGGTGTTTACGAAGTCATTAAATACCAAGAAAACTCGGTCTAATTTGCCTTCGTCGTAAGCTTTAAGCATTACACGTACAACACCTACTACATCGCTCGCAGACGGCTTATCACCCAATCCAGATTCAGCGGCAAGCAAAGTGCCACCAAAACGGTTGAAGAAAGAGCACGCTTTTGAACCTAATGCAGCGAAGTCCACTTCTACACCTTGGTCACGCCATTTTTTGACGTCCTGAGTGACAAGCTTAAATTCATTACTGTTTAAGCCACCACACAAGCCTCGGTCAGTGGAAATCACAATGTAGCCGACGCGCTTAACTTCACGCTCTTCCAAATAAGGATGGCGGAACTCAAGGTTACCGTTAGCAATGTGACCAATCACTTTTAGCATGTTTTGCGCATATGGACGGCCAGAGGCCATACGTTCTTGCGCCCGTTTCATTTTGGACGCAGCAACCATTTCCATTGCACTGGTAATCTTTTGAGTATTTTTGATACTCCCAATCTTACCTTTTATTTCTTTACCGCTGGCCATGACTATTTCTCCGATTACTCAACGTGAAGCCGATGGTGTTTACACATCATCGGCTGCATTGATTACCAAGTTTGTGTCGCTTTAAATTGTGTTAAAGCGTCAGCTAACTTAGCGGCGATTTCGTCGTTGAAGTTACCAGTTTCGTTGATAGTCTTCATAAGGTCAGCGTTTTCGCTGTTCATGTAAGAATGAAGAGCAGCTTCAAAATCTAGGATTTTGTTAAGCTCAACGTCCTTAAGGAAACCTTTTTCAACCGCGAACAATGATACGCCCATATCTGCGATAGATAGTGGTGCATATTGTTTCTGTTTCATTAGCTCTGTTACGCGCTCACCGTGCTCAAGTTGCTCACGGGTTGCATCATCAAGGTCAGATGCGAACTGCGAGAATGCCGCCAATTCACGATACTGAGCAAGTGCAAGACGAATACCACCGCCCAACTTCTTGATAATTTTAGTTTGCGCAGCACCACCAACACGAGATACCGATACACCAGCGTTAACCGCTGGACGGATACCTGCGTTAAACAAGTCAGTTTCTAGGAAGATCTGACCATCTGTAATCGAGATTACGTTGGTAGGTACGAAAGCAGATACGTCACCAGCTTGCGTTTCGATAATTGGAAGCGCAGTTAATGAACCGGTTTTGCCTTTCACTTCACCGTTTGTATAACGCTCAACGTATTGTTCGTTTACACGAGCAGCACGTTCTAGCAAACGAGAGTGAAGATAGAAAACGTCACCAGGGTATGCTTCACGACCAGGAGGACGCTTAAGTAGCAATGAAATTTGACGGTAAGCAACAGCTTGCTTAGACAAATCATCATATACGATTAGCGCATCTTCACCGCGGTCACGGAAGTATTCACCCATAGTACAACCAGAGTATGGTGCAAGGTATTGCAATGCAGCAGACTCAGACGCAGAAGCAGCAACGATAATGGTGTGACCCAATGCGTCGTGCTCTTCAAGCTTACGTACCACGTTAGCGATAGTAGAAGCTTTCTGACCAACCGCTACGTACACACATTTAATGCCTGTACCTTTTTGGTTGATGATAGCGTCGATTGCCATTGCGGTTTTACCACACTGACGGTCGCCGATGATAAGTTCACGCTGACCACGACCCACTGGGATCATGGCATCAACTGACTTATAACCAGTTTGGATTGGCTGATCTACTGATTGACGCTCGATTACACCAGGTGCAATCTTTTCTACTGGCTCAAAGCCAGCTGCATCAATGGCGCCTTTACCGTCGATAGGCTCACCAAGTGTGTTTACAACACGACCTAGTAGGGCATTACCAACAGGTACTTCAAGAATACGGCCTGTAGATTGTACTTTTACGCCTTCCTGTAAGTCCGCATATGGACCCATTACAACCGCACCTACAGAGTCTCGCTCAAGGTTTAGTGCAATAGCGTAGCGGCTTCCAGGAAGCTCAATCATTTCACCTTGCATTACATCGGCAAGGCCATGAATGCGGATAATACCGTCAGTTACTGCGACGATAGTACCTTCATTGCGTGCTTCACTGCTTACATTGAACTGTTCAATTCTTTTCTTGATCAGTTCAGCAATTTCAGTGGAATTAAGTTGCATGCTCTTATCCCCGTTATGCTTGCAACGCGTCTGCTAGACGGTTCAATTTCGATTTTACGGAACCATCTATTACTGTATCGCCGGCTTTAATAACCATTCCAGCGATCAGGTCAGGATTCACGTTACAATTAAGCTTCACTTTACGTGCCAAACGTTTTTCCAACGATGCAACCAAATCGGTTTTCTGTGCATCGTTCAGCGCAGAGGCTGAAGTTACGTCTACTTCAATTTCTTTGTCGTAATCTGCTTTAAAGGCATCAAACACATTTGAAATTTCAGGCAACGCGGCTAAACGTTTATTTTCAGCCAGTACCTTTACAAGGTTCTGGCCATGATCATCGAGTTGCTCACCACAAACATTGATGAAAACGTCAGCTAGCGTATCTGCAGCTACTGCTCCAGATAACAACTGATGTATATCATCGTTTTGTGCTACTGCACCTGCAAAGGTCAGCATTTCTTGCCACTTCGCAATGGCATTCTTCTCGACGGCGAAATCGAAAGCTGCTTTAGCGTAAGGACGAGCAACGGTTGTCAATTCAGACATGGCTCATCTCCCTCTTAAAGCTCAGCGACAAGTTTTTCAACAATGTCGTTTTGTGCGTTAGCATCAATTTCACGTTGTAAGATTTGCTGTGCGCCAGCTACTGCTAATGCAGACACTTGCTTGCGCAAATCTTCTTTGGCACGATTGCGTTCAGCTTCAATTTCGGTGTAGCCAGAAGCAATAATCTTCTCGCGTTCTGCATGGCCCTTCTGCGTTTCTTCGTCAACCAATTGGTTGGCGCGCTTTTTGGCTTGCTCGATAATTTCGGCTGCTTGCGCTTTCGCATCTTTCATTTGCTCAGTGGCTTTCGCTTGAGCAAGTTCTAAGTCTTTCTCTGCCCGTTCAGAAGCTTCAAGCCCATCGGCTATTTTCTTCTGACGTTCTTCAATCGCTGCCATCAGCGGTGGCCACACATATTTCATGCAGAACACCACGAACACAGCGAAGGCGATTAATTGACCAATAAAAGTGGCGTTAAAATTCACAATCGCCCCTCCTCTAAAAGTTCGCTAAAAAAGTGTGTAGTAAAATTAGGCACCAACAGCGAACAATAGGTATAGAGCGATACCAACACCGATCATCGCGATAGCGTCAATAAGACCTGCTACGATGAACATCTTAACTTGAAGTTGAGGTGCTAGTTCAGGTTGGCGAGCAGCAGATTCTAGGAATTTACCACCCAGCAGACCGAAACCAATAGCGGTACCAAGGGCACCAAGACCGATCAGTAGTGCAACTGCGATGTATAACATGTACGTCTCCGATTTAAGTTAAATTTAAAGTTAATGTTAAAAGTAGAACTCGGTTATTAACCGCGCCGGTCAATCCAGGTATTACCAGCGCGGATCAATGCTTACTAGTGGTCTTCACACGCCAAGCTTAAATACACGATGGTTAGCATCATGAAAATAAACGCTTGTAGAGGGAGAACCAAAATATGGAATACAGCCCACATAAAATGTAAAGGTAACTGGAAGTAACCAATGGTGGCTATCAAGATAAAGATTAGCTCACTGGCGTATAAGTTACCGAATAAACGCAGTGCTAATGAAAGCGGGCGTGCAAGTAAGGTAACTGATTCCAGAATAAAGTTTACTGGGATGAATACAGGGTGACCGAATGGTTGCATAGTAAGTTCTTTTGCAAAACCGCTGATACCCTTCATTTTAATTGAATAGAAAAGAATTAGGATGAATACACCAGACGCTAATGCAAACGTCAGGTTAAGGTCAGTCGTAGGTACAGCCTTCATATAAACATCATGAGGGTCCATACCGAAGGCATGCTGACCTACAAGACCAGCAATCCAAGGAATAAGGTCAACAGGCACTAAATCCATCAGGTTCATCAATAAAACCCAAACAAAAATAGTTAGTGCAAGTGGTGCAATTAGTGCACTTCTTCCGTGGAAGGTACTTTTTACGTTGTCGTCAACGAACTCAATAACCAATTCTACAAACGCCTGCATTTTGCCAGGTACGCCCGTAGTGGCTTTTGAAGCTACGCTTCTAAAAACAACAAGAAATAGTATGCCAAGGCCAATTGACCAGGCTAGTGTGTCGACATGCCACGCCCAAAAACCTGCATCAGAGCATGCTTTGTTAAAAGCAATTCCGTTGTCGGTTGAGCACATGGTGGCATTGGTCAAGTGGTGCTTGATATATTCTGAGGTAGTGTATTCAGATGCCATTGTTTAACCTAAGTTGTAAAGTGTAAAAATTGGTGACTGGTTCCAGTACATATTCGTAAGCAAGTATTCAGTAGTTATTTATTAATCGTTATTGTTTGACTACTTCGTACCATAACGGAACATGGCCAGTGCGTGACTGGCGGTTGTAACGACATAAGCCACAAAAACTTCTAGCGGCGCGGCATTTAAGCCTGCAAATGTCACTACAAATAAAATGATTGTCAGTGCCAGTTTCAATTTTGAACCTTGGCTAAAACTTTGGGCAACAAGTTCGTTTTTACTTGCACCAGCATATTTAAATGCAAACCCCGAAAAAATCGCTGTTGGCAGTATGCTTATCACTGCGCCAGCGGCGGTTGATATTGCAGAATGTTGACCTGCGATAATACCCGCCAAAAGGGTTATTATTAGTGCCGTGACTAACTGAAACAGAATGCCTTTTTTGGCAATAAATACTCCATGTTCAGCTAACTTGTTTTTCACGTTGCCCTTCTGCTTGTTCATGTCTAACGAAAAGCGTCAGAAGTATACTGTTTTACCGACATTTTTCAACAGTACATCGCATTTTGAAAGCTATTCTGAAGATATTCTAAGGCTATAACCGGAAAGGAGGCTGTCCACAGCCCAAGTTTAAGGAATGAATGACCTCGTTATTCATACTTACCATCTTTCAGAATATAAACATAACCTACTGAATTTTAGTGATTATTCCGTCTAATTGTTGTAAGTCGTCGAAGCTAATGACTAATTTACCTTTCCCTTTTGCGTTATGGTCTATTGTTACCGGTGCCCCTAAATTTTCTGAAAGTCGGGTCATAAGGTTTTGCACATCTGGATCAATTTGCTTCTCTTGCTTCGGTTTTTCTGGTTCAAGTAGCTTTTTGACCAGCTTTTCTGTATCACGAACCGTTAAACCTTTACCCGAAACAACATTTGCCGCTTCTGATTGTTGCTCACCGTCAAGGGCGAGTAATGCGCGAGCATGACCCATTTCAATATCACCATGCTCAACTAGCAACTTAACGTCATCATTAAGATTGTTAAGTCGAAGCAAGTTGGTCACGGTTGTACGAGATTTACCCACAGCTTCAGCAACTTCTTGGTGGGTTAAGGAGAATTCATTCATTAGACGGTCTAATGCTTGCGCCTCTTCCATCGCGTTTAAATCTTCACGCTGAATATTCTCAATTAGCGCGATGGCAACCGCGGCCTCATCAGGTACATCTTTAACAAGACAAGGAACTTCATCAAGTTGCGCAAGTTGCGATGCACGCCAGCGACGTTCACCCGCAATAATTTCGTACTTATTGTCGTCTACTTTGCGAACAACGATGGGTTGAATAATACCTTGGGCACGAATAGAGGAAGCAAGGTCTTCAAGGGCATCAGGTGACATGTCTTTGCGAGGCTGATATTTGCCAGGCACAAGAAATTCTATAGGTAATTTACTAAGTTCGCTTTGTGTAGCTTCTGTCGCCGCAGCATCTGTTTCTCTTTGCGACGTCGATTGACTGGTTGCTAATAGCGCATCCAAACCGCGACCTAGCCCTCTTTTTCTTGCTGACATATTTCCCTCAATGGCCTATTTGCTGATATGCATTACGCTTTATTATAATTTAACTGGCTTTCGCCTGACTTGGCGCAGATTTATCACGACGACGAAGAATTTCACCCGCCAATGCTAAATATGCTTTAGCCCCTGTAGAAGACTTATCGTAGTACATCGCCGGTGTACCGAAACTTGGCGCTTCAGCTAGGCGCACGTTGCGCGGAATGACAGTACGATATACTTGCTCACCAAAGTGACGTTTAAGCTGTTCGGAAACATCGTTGGCAAGGCGATTACGAGGGTCGTACATAGTACGCAATACCCCTTCAATCTTCAATTCAGGATTTACCACTGATGCGAGTTTTTGAATGGTATCCATTAACGCCGTTAACCCTTCGAGTGCGTAATATTCACATTGCATCGGCACCATGACTGAATCAGCAGCAGCTAATGCATTCACCGTAAGTTGGTTTAGTGAAGGAGGGCAGTCAATAAAGATAAAATCGTAATAATCGAGAACAGGTTTTAACGCATTTCTAAGGCGCACTTCACGGGCAAACATTTCCATCAACTTAATTTCAGCTGCCGTCACGTCACCGTTCGCAGCCACTAAATCAAATTTACCCGCTGTATTTTTTACAATAACGTCGTTGATAGGTTGTTCTTCGATAAGCAATTCAAACGCGGTAGCGTGAACATCGTATTTGTCGACGCCGCTTCCCATGGTTGCGTTACCTTGTGGATCAAGATCAATCAGTAGCACTTTACGTTTTGTTGCAGCCATTGATGCTGCAACATTCACTGCAGTAGTGGTTTTACCCACACCACCTTTTTGATTCGCGATCGCGATTACCTTTGCCACAATAAGTCCTGTTATGCCTTTTTAATCCAAACGAGGTGTCGTTCGCCCACCAGATTAGGAACAGTGAGACTCTCCGTTTTGATCACCTGATAGTGATCACTCACTTCTTTCAATTCGTCTTCTGGAAACTGCCCTTTAAGTGCAAGGAACTGCCCGTCTGAATTTACCAGATGTTGGCACCAGTGCAACATATCTTTTAACGAAGCGAACGCTCGGCTAAGTACTATATCATACGGTTGCGCTGGGGTATGTGCTTCAACACGACTTTGAACAGGCGTAACGTTAGATAATTTAAGGGTATGGACACATTGGGTCATAAAGCGAACACGCTTACCTAAACTATCTAGCAAGGTAAATGCTGTGTCAGGAAACGCTATCGCAAGGGGCATACCTGGCAAACCAGGGCCAGTGCCGACATCAATGATATGTTTGGCTTCATGTTTAGCTAAATATGGATATATCGCTAATGAGTCCAAAATATGTTTTACCATCATTTGTTTCGGATCGCGCACCGATGTCAGGTTGTAGGCTTTGTTCCATTTATCAATCAATAATACAAAGCCCACTAGCTTCGCTTGCTGATCATCGCTTAATTGAAGTGATTGTGCCGCAAGGCCCGAGGCCAGTATTTCGTGTAATTCTTGCTCTAAACTCATAAATTGAAATCTGCTTAAGCGCTTAATTTATCGTGTTTTCTTAACATGCCGTGCTTTTTCAAATACACCAAAAGCAAGGAAATAGCGGCCGGTGTAATTCCAGAGATGCGCGACGCTTTACCTATGGTCTCAGGTCTCGCTTCTGTGAGTTTCGCTACCACTTCGTTTGATAAACCTGAGATTTTAGTAAAATCGAGATCAACCGGTAACAGTGAATTTTCGTGACGTTGTGTTTTGGCTATTTCGTCCATTTGACGGGCAATATAACCTGCGTACTTAATTTGGATCTCAACTTGTTCTGCCGCAATGGGATCGGCTAAACCAGGCCCAATACTTTCAATATCCATCAATTGACGATAGGTCATTTCAGGTCGACGTATCAGTTCTTCTAGCGAATGCTCTTTGCTTACTGGCGTTTTAAGCAGGGTGTTAAGTGCTGGCGTAGCACCATGATCTTTATGTACCCATTGACCACGCAAGCGTTGCAACTCACCTTCAACCGCTTCCATTTTAGTATTGAACGCCGCCCAACGTGCGTCGTCTACCAAGCCTATCTCACGACCTAACGCGGTTAAGCGACTATCGGCGTTGTCTTCACGAAGGAGTAATCGATACTCTGCACGGCTGGTAAACATGCGATAGGGTTCTTTCGTTCCCATAGTAGCCAGATCGTCAATCAATACACCCATGTAGGCTTGATCGCGACGTAAAATAAGCGGATCTTTTTCTTGTGCTTGCAGCGATGCATTAGCACCAGCAATAAGGCCTTGCGCACCGGCTTCTTCGTACCCGGTTGTGCCATTAATTTGGCCAGCAAAAAACAAACCTTTGATAAATTTATTTTCTAAAGTTTGTTTCAAATCTCTAGGATCAAAGAAATCATATTCAATCGCATAGCCTGGACGAACAATATGCGCGTTCTCAAAACCTTTGATTGAGCGCACAAGATTCATTTGAATATCGAAAGGCAAGCTTGTTGAAATACCATTTGGGTAAACCTCAATGCTATTTAACCCTTCTGGCTCTACAAAAATTTGATGCGAATCTTTGTCTGCAAAACGGGTGATCTTATCTTCAATGCTTGGGCAGTAACGAGGGCCAATACCTTCAATTACGCCAGTGAACATAGGAGAACGATCAAGTCCGCCTCGAATAATATCGTGTGTCTTTTCGTTAGTGTGCGTGATGTAACACGGGATCTGTTGTGGATGCATTTCACGGTTGCCCATGAATGAAAATACCGGCGTTGGATTATCACCAGGTTGTGCCTGCATCACACTAAAATCTAACGAACGGGCATCTAATCGTGCAGGTGTACCGGTTTTTAAGCGGTCTACACGAAACGGTAAGGCACGTAAACGATCTGCGAGGGCTATCGAAGGGGGATCGCCTGCGCGTCCACCACGATAGTTCTCAAGGCCTATGTGAATCGTACCGCCTAAGAAGGTTCCTACTGTGAGTACCACGGTTTTGGCTTTAAATTTTAGCCCCATTTGGGTAACCACACCAGTCACCTGATCGTTTTCAACAACAAGATCGTCAACGCTTTGTTGAAACAACGTGAGGTTTTCTTGGCTTTCTACGATTTTACGAATGGCTTGGCGGTAAAGGGTTCTGTCAGCTTGAGCACGCGTAGCTCGTACCGCTGGTCCTTTGCTTGAATTCAAAGTTCTAAACTGAATACCACCTTGATCGGCAGCCAAACCCATTGCACCACCAAGTGCGTCAATTTCTTTTACCAAATGACCTTTGCCGATCCCACCGATCGCTGGGTTACAAGACATCTGTCCAATGGTTTCAATGTTATGAGTTAACAGTAAGGTGTTTGATCCCATGCGAGCAGCAGCTAGCGCAGCCTCTGTTCCAGCATGACCACCACCGACTACGATGACATCAAATGCTTGGGTGTAATACATATCGAACCTCACTATTAACGTAAATGGAGTAACTTTTTTCTTTTCTGTACAAGTCGAAAAAAGGGCGCGTATTTTAGCTGACTTATTGCATAAAGAAAACGGTTAAATTTTCTTCAATGCTGTTGCTCATTTCTTTTCGACCTGGCTCTATTGATCTTAAGATCTTATATAGATCTGTTTATTTTTATTATTATTAGGATCAGCAAGATCTGTTAGTAACCCTTTAAAGCAGTTTCAGATCATGAAGTTACACGATCTAAAAGGTTGTGTAATACAGATCGATAACCCCCTCATAATCTTGTGTATAAACCCCTTAGTTATCCACATGGGCAATTGTGAATAAAGTTACTCATTCTTCAGTAAGAGCTTATACACAGTGGTTTGTAGGATCCTATCCACAGCACTGATCAAGATGTGATCGCACTGGGGATAAAATGTTGGTTAATACTACTGTTAGATCGTTAACTAAGCATAGAATATGGCTTTAAGAGCGATCTAACTGTGGATGAGATCTTTCCACAATTTCTGAGTGGATCATATGATCACTCATTATCTTTTATATTGTGATCAGGAAAATAATTGAAAATTTATGGAGGAAACAGAAAAAATGAGTGCCACAAGGGAGTAATGATCATTATTAATGACACCCTTTTAGAGAATTACGAGGGGGATTTTAATGATCTTTTAACGCTTACTGCCTGTGGCTTTTGGTTTAGCGTACCTGATTAGGTTGATATCTTGGTGTGATATTCTGTGCTTCGGCTTCATCTTGGGTTAAGCCTTCACGTCTACTTGGCCCTTGAAAGCGTACTTTGTAAGTATCGTATTCTTTGACTGACTCAAAGCAATAGCGCCCCATAGCGTGCTCTAGCTCGCCTAAACTGTGGTTAGTGATCAAGATACAGTTCTTTTTATTAACCAATCGTTGGCGTAATAAGTTACCTAACCAGCTTTGGGTATTCTTTTTAAGTACAGTTTCATTCACACACACTTCATCAAGAATGAGCAAATCGACTTCAAGTAGTTCCTGGTTTGCTTCTCTAAATTTCTGGCCTATGTTGTCTGTGGCACTAAAATCGTAAGAGGAATAACGCATTTCCAATAGGGTTGAAAGTTGCCTATACAATACGGAGATCTCATATTGTTCTATGAGTTGATGGGCGATCGCACCTGCAATATGAGACTTACCTCGGCCATAATCGCCGTAGAATAACATCATATGTGAGCCGCTTTGGCGCCACGCTGGATCATCGTGAGCGGCAATGAACGATTGAGCAATAGATACTGCTTCAATAACATCGTCACTGTCTTCAATTAAATTTGCGAATGTCCATTTTGGATTTAGATCAGAACGCCCATGAATGGCTTCTACGCGCGCTTTTTTAGAGCGCTGTTGTAGTTGACCAATCTCTTGGTTTGCTTGGTTCTCATATTGCTTTCTAAGCGTTGCGTAATCGATATATTCATCATTAGGCTCTGAAGGCTTGTTAAGTGCCTTTGCAAGATTTGCAATTTTATCTGTAATTCGATCCATAGCATCAATTCTTCTTTGTGGACGTGGCGTATTTTTCCACCAGCTTTCTTGCATTATCATCTGCTTCGATACCAGCTGCAACTTTCACTTGCTGATTTCCTACTTTTCTTACAGGAGAATAACCTGCAGCAAGGCGCTTATGTTTAATATTATGAGCGAATTTTTGTGTCCACTGGAATTCACTAAGTATCGTTCCAGGCCTACCAAGCCAGTATGAAATGAATTCGCCTACTTCATTATCATCATACTCAGTATCAATGATACCGAGAAGAGACGCCATTTCTAGGAACAGGTCCTTGTTTGGTTTCCAAGCCGCTGATATAGCAAAGTGAGATTTATGCAGGGCATCAAAATTCGATTGTGCATTATTTATTAAGGGCAGAAGTAGGGCTTTGCCGTTAATAGAATGGTCTAAATCTAACGCTTCTGGAAAAACCACCAGCCCAACAAGTTCAAGCTGTTTCAACAGGCTATTGATTTGCCGGCCTCGTTGATAGGGGAGGTCTTTTTGTTCGCCGTTTAATAGCGACAGTAAGAACTTATAATCGATAGGCGCAGTTGCCGTTGAAGCCGTATTAGCTGTTGGGCGTAAGCCAAGCAAGTAAAGTACGCGGCAATCGTTAGATAAGGGCGATTGCAGTACCGCGAGTTCAGCTTGCGTTAGCGTTGTGCTCATGCAGTTTCCAGCGTGCTTTCAAAGCGGGCTACCGCTTCATCTTCTGGAATAGGGTGTTCTAACACATCAATGTGTATGGGCGCGGCAAGAAGGGTAGCGCCGGTATTTTTCATTGTGGTTTCTATCTCTTTTGCGCCATGGCAGAAGGTATCGTAACTAGTGTCACCTAAACCAATCACATAGAAATTCACACCCTTCAAATCAGCATCTTTTAATGATTTCGCAAAAGGTTGGATATTATCAGGTAGTTCACCAGCACCATGGGTTGATGTACACAGTATCCATGTTGAATCTTTATTAATATCGTTAAGCGTTGGTTCAAGATGAATAGTGAAAGTATTGCCCTGCTGTTCAAGCATTTTCGCAATAGCTTCGGCTACATATTCTGAAGCGCCAAGCATGGTACCCACAATTATTTCGTAGTGCGTTGTCATCAATTATTTACCAATACAGAAAGATGAAAATATCTTACCAAGTAAGTCGTCTGAGGTGAATTCACCAGTGATTTCACATAATGACTGATGGGCTAATCGAAGTTCTTCTGCAAGTAATTCACCGGCCATAGCATCGTGAAGTTGTTGTTCGCCTATCACTACATATTCGTAGGCTTTTTCCAACGCATCTAGGTGACGTCTACGGGCAATGAATTGCCCTTCAGTGGTAGTGTCGAAACCCATGGTTTTGGCTAAATGATCCCGTAGGGTATCGATACCGTCGCTTTGTTTTGCTGAAATATTAATAACGGGCATGTCGCCATGTTCCGTTTTCACTTGATTCAGGCCTACTTGTAAGTCGCTTAGATCCGCTTTGTTTTTGATTACCGTGGTAGGAATACCCTCTGGTAAGCGCGCCATAAATTCAGGCCAAATTTTATAGGGATCTGCTATGTCGGTAGTGGTTGAATCGGTAACAAACAGTACGTGATCGGCTTCGCTAATGGCTTGCCATGCTCGCTCAATACCAATTTTTTCTACTTTGTCAGGGCTATCACGAAGACCAGCAGTATCAATGATATGTACCGGCATACCGTTAATGTGGATATGCTCTTTTAATACATCACGAGTAGTACCTGCAATCTCGGTCACAATGGCGCTATCCCGGCCTGCCAAAGCATTAAGTAAACTTGATTTACCCGCATTAGGGCGCCCGGCAATAACCACCTGCATCCCTTCTCTAAGCAGGCTTCCCTGCTTGGCTTGTTCTCTCACCACTTGAAGATGCGCAAGTATGGCGGCTAAGTCACCAGACACTTTGCCATCAGATAAGAAATCAATTTCTTCTTCAGGAAAGTCGATTGCGGCTTCAACGTACATACGCAAATGAACGATTTGATCGGATAAGGTTTGTATTTGGGTTGAAAACTCGCCCTGTAACGAACGTAGCGCGCTTCTTGCCGCTTGTTTAGAGCTGGCATCTATTAAATCGGCGATCGCCTCAGCTTGCGCCAAATCGAGCTTATCGTTAATAAAGGCTTGTTCACTGAACTCACCTGGGTTGGCTAATCGCGCCTTACCAGTGGATAACACTGCGTCAATAAGCATATCCATCACAACCTGGCCGCCATGACCTTGTAGTTCTAATACATCTTCGCCCGTAAATGAATTAGGCCCTTTGAAGAATAGCGCGATACCTTGGTCGATAACGTTTTGTTGGCTATCGACAAACGGGGTATAGGTCGCCAATCTTGGCGTTAGCGCTGTGGGAACTAATACCTCAGCGATAGCCTTTGCGTAGGGACCTGAAACCCGCACTATTCCAACACCACCGCGCCCAGGGGCAGTAGCTTGAGCGGTAATGGTATCGGTTGTGATGATATGTGAATCCATATTTTAGTCGCGAAAGTTCTTAAATTGAAAAGGCTGACCTAAATCTGATGATTTAACCAAGGCCATGGCTTGTTGTAAATCGTCACGCTTTTTACCGGTTACTCGAAGTTCTTCACCTTGAATCGCCGTTTGTACCTTAATTTTCGCGTCTTTAATTATTTTTACGATTTTCTTAGCAATAGGCTGTTCTATGCCTTCTTTAAAAGCAATCGTTTGGCGATAGGTCTTTCCATTTGCGTCAAAAGGTTTTACGTCCAGAAAAGAAGTATCTAGGTTTCGTTTAGAACATGCGGTTCTAAACATACTTTCCATTTGCTGCAACTGGAATTCAGCTTCCGCTTTCATTACCACAGTTTTTTCTTTGTATTCAAAGCTCGCAACAATGCCGCGAAAGTCGAAACGTGTGGCAAGTTCCCGATGGGCATTTTCAGTGGCGTTACGCACTTCTTCCATATTGATTTCAGACACAATATCAAATGATGGCATAGTTAATTTATCCTCGTAGACAAAACAGCCCGCAATTGGCGGGCTGTTTATTATAAAAGAAATAGACGTTGCTATTTAATTCCCCGCTTCTCCATAGAAGCATATATCATTTTGGCTTGTACTAACGTAATGATGTTACTTACTAACCAGTATAATACTAGACCTGCTGGGAACCATAAGAAGAACACACTCATTGCCACAGGCATGAACTGCATTATCTTCTGCTGCATAGGGTCAGTAATTGTTGTCGGTTGTAGTTTCTGTAACAAGTACATACTTGCGCCCGTTAATATAGGCAATACAAAGTACGGGTCTTTCACTGATAAGTCAGTGATCCACAATGCAAAATCTGCATGGCGTAATTCAACACTTTCCATTAACACCCAATAGAGTGCTAGGAATATTGGCATTTGAAGTACGAGCGGTAAACAACCACCCATTGGGTTAACTTTTTCTTTCTTGTAAAGCTCCATCATTGACTGAGACATTTTTTGTCTGTCATCGCCAAAACGGTCTTTAAGTTGTTGCATTTTAGGCGCTAAGTTACGCATGCGAGCCATAGACTCGTATTGCTTCTTAGTCAGCCAGTACATAGCACCTTTCACTACGATAGTAATTAAGATGATGGCTACACCCCAGTTATTCACCAAGCTGTGCAAAAATGTAAGTAATGAAAACAGTGGTTGAGATATCCACCACAAAATGCCGTAATCAACGGTTAAATCTAGACCGCGAGCAATTTGAACCAATTTTCCTTGATCTTTTGGACCCATATAAAGGGTGCTAGACAACGTTTTTGTTTCGCCGGTATTAACCACTGCTGCTGGCATTAAAACACCAATAACTGCGTATTGATTTGAGATATTGCGCGAGTAAATGGTGTTAACTTGATCTTGTGGTGGTACCCAAGCTGATACAAAGTAATGCTCGAGCATACCAGCCCAACCTGCTTTGGTGGTTTCACGCAACTTGTCATCAGCGATATCATCAAAGGTGTATTTCTGATAACGATCGTCTTCGGTAGAATATGCAGCGCCGCGATAGGTAGGCATAAACATGTTACCGTCGTCTTCCGCATCAATAACTTGTTTCAATTGTGCATACTGCTGCACATTAGCCGCAGCACCTGAGTTATTCTGAACCGTGTAATTTACCGCAACGTTGTAATGGTCTTTTTTGAAGATGAACGTTTTAGTAACAGTAAGTCCTTGGTCGTTTTTCCATACCAAAGGTACTTCTAGCGTATCACCGGTCATCTCGTAGAAATTGCTGTCGGTACGATAAACAGGGCGACCACTGCTGCTAGCATCAGGTCCGTTAGCACCAATAAGACCACTTTGCGCTACATATAGGTTATTACCTGAACGTAATAAGCTATAAGGTTCTTCAGAGCCTTGGGTAACTGGAAACTTCAATAAGTCGGCGGTAATAACGTCGCCACCCAATAAGTCGATGCGAAGGTCTAGGCCATCAGTTTTAACTTCGATAATGCGGTTAGCATTTGATGCGCTAGCCATTGGTTTAGCTGCAGGTACGCTATCACCGGTAGGCACATCTTCAGATTGTGCATCATCAAATGATGGCACACCTTGTGATACCTGTTCGGCTTGCTCTGTTTGTACTTGCTGTACAGGTTGAGGTCCGTATTCTTTTTGCCATTGTTGCCAAAGCAAAAAGCTGACCAGCGCCAGGCCAATTATCAGAAAACTACGTTGCGATTCCATATAGGTCTCTTTATTTTGAGTGTTTATCTTGTTGTTTTTCCGGTACTGGGTCGTAACCACCGGCATGCAAAGGATGGCATCTTAATATGCGTTTGATTGATAGCCAACCGCCTTTTACTAATCCATGTGTTTTTAATGCTTCAATAGCATACCAAGAACATGATGGATGAAAACGACAGCGTTGTCCTAAAATAGGAGATATAAACCATTGATACAGTTTTATGAGTATCAGTGGTATCGCGATTAAGACGCGTTGCAACGTTTGGCTAATTTTTTCCATAGCTTATCCATCGTTGCGAAAATCTCTTGATTGCTAAGTTTATCAGCACCAGATTTACCAATTACGATAATATCCACATTTGGGAGATCATGTTGTTTATGGCGAAAACTTTCACGAATTAGACGTTTTAAACGATTACGGTCGTGAGCTTTACGAATGCGCTTTTTGGCAAGTGTAATGCCTAAACGTGGAGATGGTAGAGTATTGGTTCTTGCAAGGATGGTAAACGAGGGAGATACAGCTGGAATTGCATTATCAAACACATAGGTAAAGTGGGTGGGAGTTAACAGACGTAACTCCCGTGAAAAATGATTTTCGCCCACTTTAGGTGCTTTCTACTTAAGCTTAAGCAGAAAGACGAGCGCGGCCTTTTGCACGGCGAGCTGCTAGTATTTTACGACCATTTTTAGTCGCCATACGTGCACGAAAACCGTGAGAACGCTTACGCTTCAAATTGCTCGGTTGAAATGTTCTTTTCATGACCAAAGTCTCACTTATATTTAATTAAACATAGGCGTTTTTGGTAAACACTTTATTCTGTTGCCAGAGTAAGTTGTGCTTATCACCAGAAAAGCCCATCGAAAAAGGACGCTGAATTCTAGAGATCTCGGGGGCTACTGTCAATCAATAATCCATTATTTTGGTAGAAATTGTGAACAAAGTTTGCTGATAAGGCTTAAAAGCCAATCAGTCGCGATAATTTTAACTGTGAATAAGCTGGTCATAATCACTATTTTATCCACAGATTTTTAGATTTCATGCCGCTAAGTGCGGCTTTTAGGCTGAGATCTCCTTTAAAAGAGGGTATTTTAATTCTTATTTTAGCTAAACTAAGCACATTTTCGAATAAGAAGTCTTTCCATATTTATCATATAGTTACGAGCTTGATCCTAAAGATCGCCAAAGATCGTCATTTACTTTTTGTTGATAAAGTAAGATAATCCACAGCTATTAAAACGATAAAACAAATTCTCGCTGCTACCCAACATTATACATCCGCCTGATTCTTCTTCTTGGCGCGCATCTAGGTGCCTGTTTCTTTGTATTGGTTGTTATTCGCGAGTTACCGGAGCTAAGTAACTTACATGTCTTTATGGAATCAATGTCTTGAACGTTTGCGTCAAGAATTACCCACGCAACAATTTAGTATGTGGATCAGACCTTTGGTTCCTCAAGAGGAAGAAGGTGTTGTGGCTTTATTTGCCCCTAACCGTTTTATTCTTGATTGGGTAAGGGATAAGTATCTTGATAACATTACCGGGTTACTGCGGGAATTTGCGGGTCCAAACGCACCTCAGTTACGTCTTGATGTTATGAGCAGGGAAAGCTTGAGCCGCAGTAGAGCTGCTGCTTCACCTGCGCCGCAGCAAGCTCAAAATCAGGGGCACAACGAAAACCAAGGCCAAGCTGTCAGTCAGTCGTATAATCAAGCACCTAGTCAGTCATTTAGCCAAAGTTCAGGTCAATCGTCTAACCCATATTCAGGGCGATCGTCAGGAAATATGAATGGGCAAGCGGGAACCGATCAGCAATCTATTGATAATAACAACAATACTGCGCCATCACCTGTACAGGCGAGTGCGCGATCTGCCATGCCTCAAACGGGCTACAGTCAGCAAAGCCACTCAACGTCTAATCATGACAATAGACAGTATGATCAACGAAGTGCTGGATCTAACACCATGCGATCTGCGCCTCTGCAGCCTAAAGTGATCCCGATCCCAGAAGCGGCTAAGCATAAAAGCAATATTAACCCGACTTATCAGTTCGATAACTTCGTAGAAGGTAAATCTAACCAATTGGCTCGTGCCGCGGCTACTCAAGTGGCAAATAACCCGGGTAGTTCTTATAACCCGTTATTTATTTATGGTGGAACTGGTTTAGGTAAAACCCACTTATTGCATGCAGTAGGTAATGGCATTGTCGCGAATAACGAAAATGCCAAAATTGTGTATATGCACTCTGAGCGCTTTGTTCAGGATATGGTTAAGGCACTACAAAATAATGCGATAGAAGACTTTAAACGCTTCTACCGTTCAGTGGATGCGTTATTAATTGATGACATTCAATTCTTTGCTAATAAAGAACGTTCTCAAGAGGAATTCTTTCATACCTTTAATGCGTTACTTGAAGGTAATCAGCAAATCATACTCACGTCTGATAGGTATCCAAAAGAAATTGATGGGGTAGAGGACCGTCTTAAGTCTCGTTTCGGTTGGGGCTTAACCATCGCTATAGAACCCCCTGAATTAGAAACTCGAGTTGCCATTTTAATGCGTAAAGCTGCCGAGAACCGTATTCACTTGCCTAATGAAGTTGCTTTCTTTATTGCTAAGCGATTGCGTTCGAATGTTCGTGAGTTAGAAGGGGCATTGAATCGAGTTATTGCTAACGCTAACTTCACTGGTCGTCCGATAACCATTGATTTTGTACGTGAAGCCTTAAGAGATTTATTAGCGCTTCAAGAAAAATTAGTTACGGTTGATAATATTCAGAAAACTGTGGCAGATTATTATAAGATTAAAGTTGCTGACATTTTATCTAAGCGAAGAAGTCGAAGTGTTGCACGGCCCAGACAAGTGGCGATGGCATTAGCGAAAGAGCTAACCAATCATAGTTTGCCTGAGTTAGGAAATGCCTTTGGTGGACGAGACCATACAACGGTACTTCATGCCTGCAGAAAAATAACGCAGCTTAGAGAAGAAAGTCATGATATAAAAGAAGACTATAAGAACCTCATTCGGACTTTGTCTTCCTAAAAAATGACCTTTAGAGGCGAGATAGCACAGCAATGAAATTTAGTATAAGCCGCGAACAATTTTTACAACCCCTTCAGCTGGTATCGGGGGCTGTAGAGCGTAGACACACATTACCTATTCTCTCCAACGTGCTCATTAAAGTTAGTGAAGACGCACTATGGCTAACAGGTACAGATTTAGAGGTTGAGCTCATTTCTAGCGTTAAGTTAGAAGGGGAGTTCACCGAAGGCGAAATCACCGTTCCTGCTAAGAAACTCTTCGATATTATTCGAGGTATTTCTGAAGGTACCGATATTCATTTCTCTATAGATGTTAACAAAGCGCTGATAAAAGCAGGGCGTGGTCGTTACACTCTATCTACTTTATCAGCCAACGATTATCCAAATCTAGAAGATTGGGAAGGTGAAGTAGAGTTTGAGATCACTTGTAGCGATATGAAGCGCTTGATTGATTCAACAAGTTTTTCAATGGCGCAACAAGATGTCCGCTATTATTTGAACGGTATGTCTTTAGAGACGGAAGAAAATATTATTCGCACTGTGGCAACTGACGGTCATCGTCTAGCACTATGTCGTTTAAGCTATGAGACCACGCTTCCTGCCCGACAAGTTATTATTCCTCGTAAGGGTGTGCTTGAAATATCTCGTTTGATCACTGAAGACGATAAGTCATTAAAAGTACAAATAGGCGCAAACCATTTACGTATTTTTTCAAACGACTTCATCTTCACCTCTAAACTTGTAGATGGCCGATTCCCTGATTATCGTCGTGTACTACCTCAAGATGGTGATAAAGAAATTATTGCCAGTAAAGCGGTACTGAAAGACGCGTTTTCACGAGCAGCCATTTTATCTAATGAAAAGTTTCGTGGGGTTCGTTTAAATCTTTCTTCTGGTGAACTGAAAATTACAGCTAATAACCCAGAGCAAGAAGAAGCCGAAGAAATTGTAGATGTAAGCTACCAAGGCGACGATTTAGAAATTGGGTTCAATGTCGCTTATCTTATTGATGTATTGAATTCGCTAGGGTCTGACGATGTGAAAATCAGTTTGTCTGATTCTAATGCGAGTGCATTGATTGAAGATGCTGCTGACGATGCTGCACTTTATGTCATTATGCCAATGCGTCTGTAATTATTAATATATTTCATTATCTATCGGCGATGGTGGTTACGATTAATCGTTTTCTTCCATCGCTGCTGTTTATCTCTTATTACCGTCCTTTTTACCGAGTCCTCTTATGAAACTGGACAAAGTCCAGCTTACGAACTTCCGTAACATTTCATCTGCTAATCTTTCACCTTCTCCTGCGTTAACAATTATCCGCGGTGTAAATGGCAGTGGAAAATCATCACTGGTTGAATCCATTTTCTATTTAGGTTTTGGCCGCTCCTTTCGTACTAATAAACACACATCTGTTATTAAGACGGGGGAAGAGGAGTTTAGTGTATTTGCTAGCTGCAAAAACGAAGAAAGTGAAACGTTAAACGTAGGCTTTCAGCGTAGAAGAAACGACACATTCACATGTAGTATTAACGGTGAGCATTCAAATAAACTTTCTGACTTAGTCAGTCTAGTACCCGTTCAACTGTTTACACCCCAAAGTACTGACCTCATTTTAGGTTCGCCTTCTGAACGTAGACGATTTTGTGATTGGGGATTGTTTCACGTGGAACATGACTTCCAAATGCTGTCAGTACAGTTTTCAAAATTTCTTAAGCACCGTAATGCACTATTGAAACAGCAGTCTGATTTGTCGGCACCACAAAACCAGTATTGGGAACAATGTTTTTTAGAGCGGGCAGAAGCGCTGTCGATAAAACGAGAAGACTATATATCAAAACTGACGCCTATTTTTGAAAAATATGCGACAACATTTCTAGCTGAGTACGAAGTTTCCCTTAATTACTACAAAGGATGGGAAAAAGATGCGTCTTTAGCAGAAAGCTTAGTTAAAAAACGTGAGTATGATGGTAAAATAGGTCATACAACTTCTGGCCCCCATAAGGCTGATATTAAGCTAAAAGTTAATGGGGTTAATGCCCAAGAGTTATTATCACGTGGGCAGCTTAGAATGGCTGTTGCGGCGCTGCAAATGGCGCAAACAGAACTATTTAATACTTTAACTAACAGGAAGAGTATCTTCTTGTTAGATGATGTAGGCGCAGAACTTGACGCCGATAAACGTGAGTTATTTATAGACGGGCTGTTGGATATGGATACGCAGGTTTTCGTTACTGCAATTGAATCTTCGCAGCTTGAATTCATACAAAAATATAACGAAAAGAAAATGTTTCACGTGGAACATGGAAGCGTGAAAGAGGAGTAAAACCTAGTATGTCAGAACAGAATAATTACGACTCGTCCAGTATCAAGGTACTTAAAGGATTAGACGCCGTACGAAAGCGTCCTGGTATGTATATCGGTGACACGGACGATGGTACAGGACTTCACCACATGGTTTTCGAGGTTGTTGATAACTCGATAGATGAAGCATTGGCTGGACACTGTTCAGAAATCGTTGTGCAAATACACACAGATGGCTCTGTTTCTGTATACGATGACGGTAGAGGAATTCCAACTGCAGTGCACGAAGAAGAAGGTGTGTCTGCGGCTGAAGTTATTATGACAGTTCTGCATGCTGGCGGTAAGTTCGATGATAACTCTTATAAAGTATCTGGCGGACTACACGGCGTTGGTGTTTCAGTAGTAAACGCATTATCGAGCAAGTTGAAGCTTCGTATTCGTCGTGAAGGCAAAACACACGAACAAGAATATCAACATGGTGTTCCTCAAGCGCCTTTAGCTGTAATTGGTGAAACTGATAAAACAGGTACTAGTGTTCGCTTTTGGCCAAGCTCAGATACCTTTACTAACACCTTATTTCATTACGATATTCTAGCTAAACGTTTAAGAGAGTTATCTTTCCTTAACTCTGGTATTTCAATTCGATTGAAAGACGAGCGTGACGGTAAAGAAGATCACTTCATGTACGAAGGTGGAATTAAAGCTTTTGTTGAATACTTGAATCAAAAGAAGACACCTGTTCACCAGAAGGTTTTCCATTTTACGCATGAACAAGAAGATGGTATTTCAGTAGAAGTGTCTATGCAGTGGAATGATGGCTTCCAAGAAAACATTTACTGCTTTACTAACAACATTCCTCAAAGAGACGGTGGTACTCACTTAGCCGGTTTCCGTGGTGCGTTAACAAGAACGCTTAATAACTACATGGAAAAAGAGGGTATGAACAAAAAGGCCAAAACTAACACGAGCGGTGATGATGCGCGTGAAGGTTTAACGGCTGTTGTATCAGTGAAAGTTCCTGACCCTAAATTCTCATCTCAAACTAAAGATAAGCTGGTTTCATCAGAAGTGAAAACAGCAGTTGAATCAGCAATGAACGAAAAACTTGCTGAGTTCTTACTTGAGAACCCTGCCGAAAGTAGAATTATTGCAGGTAAGATTATCGATGCTGCACGAGCTCGTGACGCAGCACGTAAAGCACGTGAAATGACTCGCCGTAAGGGCGCGTTAGACTTAGCTGGTTTACCGGGTAAGCTTGCTGATTGTCAGGAAAAAGATCCTGCACTAAGCGAACTATATATAGTGGAAGGGGACTCTGCTGGCGGTTCTGCCAAGCAGGGACGAAACCGTAAGAACCAAGCTATTCTTCCGCTTAAAGGGAAAATATTAAACGTTGAGAAAGCACGTTTTGACAAAATGCTTTCTTCACAAGAAGTTGCCACGCTAATCACTGCACTAGGCTGCGGTATTGGCCGCGACGAATATAACCCAGAAAAACTACGTTATCACAGCATTATTATCATGACGGATGCTGATGTGGATGGCTCGCACATTCGTACATTGCTACTGACATTCTTCTATCGTCAAATGCCAGAAATCATCGAACGTGGTTATATTTATATTGCACAGCCGCCACTTTATAAAGTGAAAAAAGGTAAGCAAGAGCAGTATTTGAAAGATGATGATGCGTTAACGGCATACCTGACTTCTATCGCAATTGATGGTTCATCTCTGCACACCAGTGATGATGACCCAGGTATTAGCGGTGTAGCGTTAGAGCAATTGGTAACCTTATACCAATCAGCAGAGAAGATGATTACGCGCATGAAGCGTTTAATGCCTTCCTCTATTCTTTATAGAATGATTTATACGCCTACATTGAATCTAGAAGATTTAAAAGATGAAAGCACACTAGCAAACGTAGCTGAACACTTTGTTGCACAGCTTACTGAACGTGAAAATGATGGCGCAACATACCGCTATGAAATTCGCAGAGACATCGAACTTAGCGAGTTCTATATCACCATTATCATGCGTATGCATGGTATCGATTACGAATACGTAATTGGTCACGACTTTATTGAGTCTACTGAATATCAGCGTCTTAAAGAGCTTAATTTGGCGATTAACGACATGATGAGCGCAAATGCGTTTATACAACGTGGTGATCGTAAAATGCCTGTAGAGTCATTTAAAGAAGCACTAGATTGGTTAATGAGTGAAGCTAAACGTGGTCAGTACATTCAGCGCTATAAAGGGCTAGGTGAGATGAACCCAAGCCAGCTTTGGGAAACCACCATGGATCCTGAAGGTCGTAGAATGCTTCAAGTTAAAATTGAAGATGCTATAGCGTGTGACCAGTTGTTTACTACGCTAATGGGTGACCAAGTAGAACCAAGAAGAAACTTCATTGAAGCTAACGCGTTAAGAGTAGAAAATTTAGACGTGTAAGAGGTCAATGACCCCACACGTTAGATTAGTGTGAAAAGATAAAGAAAAAGCCTGGCTTCTTTAAAAAGAATCCGGGCTTTTTTATTGTTAAATCACGCATAGTATAAGCAAAATCTACATCTAGACTTGTGGCCTTAGAATGTCTGCCTACAACAGATTACCTGCTGCTTCGCTTTAGACCATTCAAGCCATAAGAAAACCTCTGTAGTACTCACAGAGACGCCCCTGAGGTGTATAGGAGAGGCAAAATTAATGTGGGGTGGAAATATATGCCTTATAGAAGAGGAAGATATTACATCGGGTTATGGTGCTCATGATGACTTAATGACGCCGCGTTATGTCTAATTAATTAATAATGAAGCCATGGCGGCAGGTGTGATTAAGCAAAGACAATAAGACAACGTAGTGACGATTGAGAGCGTTAATCAGCGTTAATTAAAAAAATAATACGCTAAAGCAAAAAGGCTAGGTCAAAAAAAAGAGTAGGGTTTAATACCTACTCTTTTTTATTTTAGCGCTATGTATAAGCGACTAGGAACCGAACCTTACTGCGTTCGAGTTATCACTAAACTCACTTCATTGTCATCTGCAGGTGCAACCTGAAAACGGTATATCCCTGTATTAGAGGGTGTAAACTGAAGGTTTTCAGAACCTTGTTTACAGGCTAAGAATATCTTAGTGCTTACCATAACAGGCTGACCTTTATAATTACCCCCACAACTTTGACTCGGTGTCCAAATAGCATCAGACAAACGAAAATCATAGGGCTGTCCATCAGCGATAAGTTCTACATTTACGAACCAACCCTTACTATCTTTTTTAAATTGATAGGCCGATGTGGCTTCCCACCAATTAAATACGCCTCGAAGATACAAGTTTTCGAACTGAATTTTTGGCACGGACTGGGCTACTTCTGGGATAGAAAAACCACTTCTGCTTGAACAGGCAGAAACAAAGAGCGAAAAAATAATGACTAAAAGGGTTTTATTCACACTAACTCCAATAAAAAAACGCTCAACAGATGTTGAGCGTTTGTAGTCTATAGCTTACTTACCAAACTAATTTAAGACTTTGCCAACAGGGAAATATCTGCGGTTGTAAGGAAAAGTTGCCTTAAAAGCGATAACAACGCAAGTCTGTTTTGTTTAACCGCGTCATCGTCTGCCATTACCATCACATCATCAAAGAAGCTATCGATAGCTTTACGCAACGTTGCCATAGTTGAAAGTATTTTAGTGTAATCTTGAGTAGCAACAGCGGTAGTTACCACAGATTCAGCCGACATTAGCGCGCTATAAAGTGCCTTTTCAGCGTCTTCACTTAGCAATGATTCATCAATAGATGCATTACCGCTGCTGTCGACACCTTGCTTAGCTAGTATGTTCGCTACACGCTTGTTAGCTGCTGCTAATGCCTGAGCTTCATCAAGCTGTTTAAACTCGGCTACCGCGTTTACACGAGCTACATAATCACGAGGTTGGGTAGGGCGCCTAGCGGAAACCGCTTGAATAACATCAATAGCGATACCTTGGTCTTGCAACACCGCGACAAATCTTGCTAATACAAAGTCGACAACCTGTGCTTGGAAGTCTTGATTAGAAAGCTTATCTCCGTAAACTTCACCCGCTTTAGCAACAAGCACTTCAAGGTCTAGAGGCAGTGAAAGCTCGGTGATAATACGTAGCACACCAATAGCGGCACGGCGTAACGCGAACGGGTCTTTGTCACCTTTCGGTAATTGACCTATACCAAAAATTCCAACCAGCGTATCTAGCTTGTCAGCAAGCGCTACTGCAGCACTAACGCCTGGTGAAGGCAAAGCGTCACCGGCAAATCTAGGCATATACTGTTCGTATAGGGCTTCAGCAACCGCCGCATCTTCACCATCATTTAACGCATAGTATTTACCCATAACGCCTTGTACGTCTGGGAATTCCATTACCATGTTGGTCATTAAATCAGTTTTAGCAAGTAAACCTGCACGAGCCGCGAGGGCTTCATTCGCGTCGATTTGTGACGCAATAAAACCAGATAGCGAAGAAATACGTTCAGATTTTTCTTTAAGTGTTCCTAATTGCTTTTGGAAAAGCACGCTCTCAAGGCTGGCAAGTCTGCTTTCAAGTGATGTCTTTTTATCACTGTTAAAGAAGAACTCAGCATCAGCTAGGCGAGGGCGAATAACTTTTTCATTGCCGCTTATTACCTGAATAGGATCTTGGCTTTCAATATTACTGACAAATAAGAACGTGTTAGAAAGCTGCCCTTCGCTATCAAGCAATGGCACATATTTCTGATCGTCTTTCATGGTGTAAATAAGCGCTTCTTTAGGCACCGCTAAGAAGCCTTCTTCAAAGCTTGCTTGCATCACTACCGGCCATTCAACCAATGAAGCAATTTCTTCAAGCAGGTCTTCGTTAAAATCGGGTTTAAGCGAAAGCGCATCAGCAGCAGTTTGTAGTTGCTGACGTACCTTGTCTTTACGCGCGGTAAAATCAGCTACCACGTAATGCGCTTCCAAGGCACTTGCGTAGTTGTCAGCATGGTCTAGCTCAAAGCGCGCTTCACCATGGAAACGATGACCTTGAATAGTCCTTCCGCTTGCTAAGCCTAACGCGGTTAAGTTCACTACTTCACTGCCATACAGCGCCGTAAGGGTATGAACTGGGCGAATAAATTGCGTAGTGTAATTACCCCAACGCATCGCTTTAGGGATAGGAAGCTTAGCAATAGCCTGGTTAAGTAAAGACGCTAGTAACTCGCCAATATGTTTGCCTGGCACGTGCGCTTTGTGCAACAGCCATTCACCTTTGTCGGTAACAAGGCGTTCAGCATCTTCTACACTAATACCATTACCACGGGCCCAACCTTGAGCGGCCTTGGTAGGATTGCCATCTGCATCAAAAGCGGCACTTACAGCAGGGCCGCGTTTTTCTACCGTTTTATCAGCTTGGCTTTCAGCCAACGCAGAAACATAAACAGCTAAGCGACGTGGTGCTGCAAACCAGCTTACGCTGGTAAAACTAAGCTCAGCAGCGCTAAGTGCTGCCTCAAATTGCTGTGCAAAGGCTTCGCCAAGAGACTTAAGCGCTTTAGGTGGAAGCTCTTCTGTTCCAAGCTCTATCAAACAATTCTCTGTTCGCACCCTTAAGACTCCTTATTACAAAGTGGGAAACCAAGCGCTTCACGCTTCTGGAAATAGCTTTCAGCACATGCTTTTGCGAGAGTACGAACGCGTAAAATATAGCGTTGACGTTCTGTCACTGAAATAGCATGGCGAGCATCTAGCATATTAAATGCATGAGATGCCTTCATGACTTGCTCGTAGGCAGGTAGTGGTAAATTCTTCTCGATAAGTAGTTGGCTAGCTGCTTCACATTCATCGAATGTACGGAACAGGGCATCAACGTTGGCATATTCAAAGTTATAGGTAGATTGCTCTACTTCATTTTGATGGAATACGTCGCCATAGGTGACTTTACCCATAGGGCCATCTGCCCATACTAAGTCGTAAATGCTATCTACGCCTTGTACATACATGGCTAAACGTTCTAGGCCGTAAGTAATTTCGCCCGTAACTGGCTTACATTCAATACCGCCAACTTGTTGGAAGTAAGTGAACTGCGTCACTTCCATACCATTAAGCCATACTTCCCAACCAAGGCCCCAAGCGCCAAGGGTAGGTGACTCCCAGTTGTCTTCAACAAAGCGAATGTCATGCACCAGTGGATCGAAACCTAATTCTTTCAAAGAACCCAAATACAATTCCTGAATATTGTCAGGAGAAGGCTTCAACATGACTTGGAATTGATAGTAATGTTGTAAGCGGTTTGGGTTTTCACCGTATCGACCATCAGTAGGACGACGGCAAGTTTGTACATAGGCACTGCTCATAGGCTCTGGGCCTAATGAACGAAGAAATGTCATTGGGTGAAAGGTACCCGCACCTACTTCCATATCAAGGGGCTGAATGATTACGCACCCTTGACGCGCCCAATAATCTTGAAGCGCAAGGATCAAACCTTGAAAGGTATTAATATCGTATTTCTGCATACATCCGCTGCTTATTGGTTATCTGTATCTTTAAAGGTGGGATAGTATACAATTTGTAACGCATAGTATGTAGGTGTAAAGCGTTAAAAAGCGCCATGAAACCCGCTAAAAGATGACTAAAAGGTCGATTGAAGAGGCTATTTAAGATTATGACATCAACTGGATTGAATCGGTGTGGCTGGGTGAGCGATGACCTTCTATATCAAAAATACCACGATGAGCAGTGGGGGCGACCTGTTTTCGATAGCAAAGAGTTGTTCGCTAAACTTTGTTTGGACGGTCAACAGGCTGGATTGTCGTGGATAACCATTTTAAAAAAACAAGAAAATTATGAAGCTGCTTTCCATGACTTTGAGCCTACAAAAATAATTCAAATGGATGAGCAAGAAATAGCGGCATGCTTGCAAAACCCTGGCATTGTGCGCAACAAGCTAAAAGTCGAGTCAATTATTAAGAATGCCCATGGCTATTTAAACATCGAAAAACGCCAAAGTTTTTCTGACTTTATTTGGCAGTTTACCGACGGTAAAACTATTATCAATGAATGGAAAGACTTTAAAGAAGCGCCTACCTTTACTGCTGAATCCAAAGCAATGTCGAAAGCGCTGAAAAAAGAGGGCTTTTCCTTTGTAGGGGAAACCATTTGTTATGCATTCATGCAAGCGGTAGGCATAGTGAATGACCATGTTACAGGCTGTCATTGTTACGAAGAAACCTGTCAACTAGCAAGGCGCTAATTCTGAATAAAATCCCAATAAAAAAGCGCTTCATAAGAAGCGCCTTTAAAGAGTGTACCGATATTATAACAACCAGCTAGATAATGGACTGACAATACGCCTTTATTGCTGGCATTTCACCTAACACTTTAGATTCATAATCAGACTCAATTTGCTCTCTAGCATAGTCTTGCTTACGCCTTTCTTGTTTAGTCAGCTTCTGCCTATCTTCTAGCACGGCAAAACCGCTCACTGCTACGAATAACGCATAAGTATGAGGGTAGGACGCTTTATGATCTGGTGGAGACAAAATAGGTAATGCGCCCAACAAATTGACTATCCGAATAACCCCTTCAGATAAGTCGCACTGTTGTTGTTCCATTGCCTTAGCGATAGTATAAATACTTTCGCTAATCGTTTTTATGCGCTCGTTTCTTACCTTCTGCTGGCGTTGGTTTTGTTGCTTAAGCTGGAACAACAACCGGCCGGCATAAAAACCAAGTGCGACTATAACTAATAGCGCCACAATAACTAACACTGTCCACAGCATAAAACAGAGCCCGCCTTACTATTTCTTAAAGTCGTTAATATCTATAGCGTCCAAATCATCTAATGGATCCATTTCGTCGTCATCCTCATCATCGTCTTCAACGATGCCAAGCAAATCACAAAGAATGCGGTGGCGTGCCATTTTTTCATCAACGTAAGATTGTTGTTCTTTAGTAAGTTGCTTGTCGTCATCAAGCTTATCTAACAATGACGCTAAACGCTGATCTGCTTCAAGTGCCGCTAGCTCTTCGCTAGGTGTGGCGAATTTCTGCTTTTGAGTCGGCGTAGTAATTGTCGTCTTCTTAACAACTAAGGGAATAGGTTTCTTGCTGCCTAAACGTGGGTCTTGGTTCTCACGACGTTTAGAAGCACCAATCTCACCTTGCTCAACATTATGACGGTTACCAGCAGGTTTGCCTTTATGCTTCTTTGGACGAGGATTGCTTTCCAGACGCTTTTGCCCAGGTTTACGGTCAGGATCTTTCCTGACGCCAATGAGTCCAACTTTACGAGACTTTTTTGATCTTGCCATATATAAAAGGTATCAAATTTTAGTGATTGAAAGGGCATATTATAGCGCGAATTGCGCAAAGCTTCTTCATCAATACAACATGTTTATCTGAAAGTGGATTTGCTGTTGAATTGGCTCGCGATAATACAACTTTTGAGGGCCTACGGAAAAGTAGGGGTTTGCCGAATAATAATGAGTAATACAACCATTGGGCACAAACATAAATCTAGGCAAGAAAAAAGGCGATGGCTTTCACCATCACCTTACATTGTTTGAGTGTCAGATGACACCTCTCCCGTTATTTACACTTCTATGTGTAGTTGTGCTTCCCAGCTTGGCTCCCCTTTTTATTGGTTTTAGCAGAGCTCATTTTTGTTCTTGGCCTTCTTGGCGCTTTATCCAATCTTCCGTGTTGTATTATTATTATTCTTGTTATTTAGCTTGTTGGGTTTCAGACAAACCTACAAACTATCGCGATAGACTACACGAATAATTTTGAAATACAACTTTATACGCAACAATTAATTAACAATTGAGCGTGTAACTTTAGAATTTTAGTGTAAGCCCGCGATATAATTAGATAATATTTCGATATCTTCATCGGTTAATTTCATCGCAATATCACGCATCATGCCATTCATATCGTTGTGGCGCTCGCCAGCACGGAAAGATTTCAATTGTGCTGCAGTATAGGTTACATGCTGGCCACTGATATCAGGGAAACCCGCTAAGCCCATACCGTTACCTTTAGGACCGTGACATGCTATACATGCGGTCACGCCACGAGACTCATCGCCTCCTTGGTATAAAGCGCGACCAGCTTCAATGTATTGCTCTGCCGTTTCACCTTCTTTAGGTGTTTGGCTAGAAAAGTAAGCGGCTAAGTCTTTCATGTCTTGTTCTGAAAGAGGGGCTGCCATACCATTCATTACCGCATTGTTACGGCCTTCTTCGCCACCTGTCTGTGACGCAAGTTTGAACTCCATTAATTGCTTAACGAGGTACTTTTCGTGCTGTCCTGCTATTTTGGGATTCATGTCTATCATGCTGTTACCATCAGGCCCATGACATGCTGCACATACTGCAGATTTTGCTTTACCGGCTTCAGCATCACCTTCTGCCATCGCAGAAACTGAAATACCTAAAGACACACACAATAACAAACACAGTTTTTTCATAATAAATCTCTTAAATGGATCCAACGGCTCGCGTAACATACGTGATATCATGCGTATTTTACACATTTAACGCGTCAGAAAAACCTATTCCATGATAAAACTATGGTTTTTAGCAGGTTTAGATCATTAATAGAGTTTAATTCTAGGGTTATGACGCATTTGAGGTAAGTCTAGATGTCGTATTACACCAAAGCAAAGTTCTTTACCAGTGCACCTGATATTCGCCATTTAAAAGATGACAGCGGTATTGAGGTGGCGTTTGCTGGCCGTTCTAACGCGGGCAAGTCGAGCGCATTAAATACACTCACTCGTCAAAAGAACCTAGCAAGAACCAGTAAAACACCAGGTCGTACACAGCTCATCAACGTTTTTAATCTTGAAGAAGACCGTCGTTTAGTCGATTTGCCTGGTTATGGGTTTGCGCAAGTACCACTTGCAATGAAAAATAAATGGCAACAAGCATTAGGTGAATACCTTCAAAAGCGTAAATCGCTTAAAGGTTTAGTGGTGCTTATGGATATTCGTCACCCGTTTAAAGATCTTGATCAAGATTTGATTCATTGGGCAGTAGATTCCAATATCCCTGTATTAGCCTTGCTGACTAAGTCAGATAAGCTCAAGTCGGGTAAGCGAAAAGCTCAGCTGCTTATGGCGCAGGAAGCTGCACTGGCGTTTATGGGTGATGTGACCGTAAATACCTTCTCATCGTTAAATCGACAGGGATTGCCAGAGCTCGAAAAAGTGTTGAATAAGTGGTTGGCACTTGACGAAATATCTCCTGACGCAGAATAAAATAAAAGGCCAGATAAAAGAAAGCCCCGCTAAAAAGCAGGGCCAAAATACTGAGAGAAAACACATAAAAACCGAATATATAGAGTAGGCATATTTCGGTTAGTTCATTTTAAAATACTAAAAGATTCGTTCTTTGTTTTAAGTTTAAGATTTTAATGGACTTTTTCTTTCTGAGTATTTGGAAAATTTATTGCAGACATAAAAAAACCCCGACAAATCTGTCGGGGTTAAAGCAAAGGTTTGAAAACAGATTTCTCACCTCTGTACCCTACACGCATTAGGGTACAATAATGGTGAAAAAAGGCAAGTAAGAGTGTAATAAAATTACCAAACTTGCCCATTTTTGAGCTATTGCTCACTGTTTTCTGTAATCTAATTACTTTTTAGTGAGCTTCATCCCAGTTATCGCCCACGCCCGCTTCAACCATCAGCGGCACATTTAATACTGCAGCTTGCTCCATTAAGCTGACGATATTTTTAACTTGTTCCTCTAGATGTTCTTCTCTAATCTCAAATACCAATTCATCGTGTACCTGCATCATCATGAGTACGTCGTCACTTTCAAGTGAGGTGATCCAATCATCAACCTTTATCATGGCCATTTTAATGATGTCGGCAGCTGTACCTTGCATAGGTGCGTTGATTGCCGCACGCTCTGCTCCTTTGCGACGTGCGCCATTACTGGCTTTTATGTCGGGTAGGTACAAGCGTCGACCAAACACAGTTTCCACGTAGCCTTTTTCTTTAGCGCCTTCTCTGGTGCTGTCCATGTACTCAAGTACGCCCGGGTAGCGTTCAAAATACAAGTCCATGTATTTTTGTGCTTCGTGACGTGGAATATTAAGTTGTTTAGCAAGGCCAAAGGCACTCATTCCATAGATCAAACCAAAGTTTATAGCTTTAGCACTACGACGTTGTTCCGTCGTCACTTCGTCAAGGGTTACCCCAAACACTTCTGCCGCGGTGGCTTTGTGAATGTCTCTGCCATGAGCAAATGCATCAAGAAGACCTTCATCGCCCGACAAATGGGCCATTATTCTAAGTTCAATTTGAGAATAATCGGCAGCAACAATCTTGTAACCTTCACGTGGAACAAATGCTTGTCTTACCTTACGGCCTTCTTCATTTCGAATAGGAATGTTTTGAAGGTTAGGATCCGTTGACGACAAGCGGCCCGTTGCCGTAATAGCTTGATGGTAAGAAGTATGAACTCGACCCGTACGATGATTAATCATTTTAGGGAGTTTGTCGGTATACGTATTTTTAAGCTTGGTTAACCCTCTATACTCCATTAACTTTTTAGGTAACGGGAACTCAAGGGCGAGTTCTTGTAATACTTCTTCAGAAGTAGAAGGGGCGCCTTTGGGGGTTTTCTTAATAACCGGTAACGACATTTTCTCGAACAAAATGTGTTGAAGCTGTTTTGGCGACCCTAAGTTAAACACTTCGCCGGCTTCTTCATGCACTTCTTTTTCTAGCTCAGCAATACGCGTAGCTAAATCTTGGCTCTGCTGGCGTAACCGTTGGCTTTCAATTAATACGCCTTGCTGTTCCATACGAGATAAAACACAAGCAACCGGCACCTCAACACCAACCAATAGTGCTTTAAGCTTGGGTTCGTTTTCTAGTTTTGCCCATATTGCTTGATGAAGGCGCATAGTAATATCAGCATCTTCAGCGGCGTAAGGACCTGCTTCTTCTAATCCAATTTGATTAAAAGTAAGCTGTTTGGCACCTTTACCTGCAATTTCTTCAAAGTGAATTGTTTTATGACCTAAATAGGCAAGGGCTAGTGAGTCCATGTCATGGCGCTGTGCGGTACTGTTTAACACATAGCTTTCCAACATAGTGTCAAAGCCAATGCCATTTAGCGTTATGTCATAATGGGCGAGTACATTCTTGTCATATTTAATGTGCTGGCCCACTTTGATAATGGTTTCAGACTCTAAAATAGGCTTCAATGCCGTAAGTACGTAATCTCGTGATAACTGCGTGGGTGCATCGGGATAATCATGAGCAACAGGCACGTAAGCCGCAGCACCGGGTTCGATACAAAAAGAAACACCAACAAGTTCAGCTTCCATGTAGTTAACACTGGTCGTTTCAGTATCAACAGCAATAAGCGGCGCTGCTTTTAGCTTTTTAATCCAGCTATCAAACGTAGCTTCATCTAGCACCACGTCATAACCAGACTTATCGATATTACTTTCTGGTTGTACTTCATCTGTATCGCTTGAATCTGATGTGCTCTCAGTCCCCGTTGATTTTGAGGGCTCATTACCATCGCTTGCGATCAATGCGCTAATTTCTGTATGCCAGCGCTTAAACTCATACTCTGCAAATAACGACTGTAATGTTTCGTTATCTGGTGACGTAGGGCAAAGCTCATCTATTTTGTATTGTAGATCTAAATCAATGGCAATCGTGGCAAGGGTGTATGACAGGCGAGCTTGCTCTTCATACTCTCGCATTTTAGTTGCCATAGTTTTGCTCCCTCTAAACGAGAGATCGGCAATTTTATCAAGGTTGTCATAGATAGCACTGATGCCACCAATACCGTTTAACAGTGCTTGTGCACTTTTATCACCCACACCAGGTACGCCAGGAATGTTATCGACTTTGTCACCCTTAAGGGCTAAGAAATCAATAACCAGTTCTGGTGGAATACCGAATTTCGTATTTACCCCTTCAATGTCCATAATCTGATTTGTCATAGTATTGATCAAGGTGACATTTTCGTTGACCAGTTGTGCCATGTCTTTATCGCCAGTACTGATCAGGGTATCAATACCATGTTCTGTGGCACGACAGGCTAGGGTACCAATCACATCATCGGCTTCAACGCCAGACTCAACGATGACAGGTAAACCCATGGCTTTGATGATGGTGTGCAATGGTGCTATCTGACTGCGTAACTCTTCCGGCATAGGTGGGCGATTCGCTTTATATTCTTCATAAATATCGTCGCGAAACGTTTTACCTTTGGCATCGAAGATGACTGCCATGTGAGTAGGATTGTATTGTCTAATCAAGCTTTTCAGCATGTTGACAACACCATAGATCGCACCGGTATCCTGACCTTTTGAGTTCGTCAGGGGCGGCAATCCGTGAAATGCTCTAAATAGATAAGATGATCCATCTACTAGAATAAAAGGGGGCTTTTTCGAATCTGTCATAGCTATGCATTAACCAAGCTTAGAATAAGGCGCAAGCATGCCATAGGCGCTGGTGGATCGCCATAGAGCATAGCAACATAAATAAAGGGATCATCTGTGGATAAGATTGTGATCTAATAAAATAAGCACAACGAAACTAACGATCTTTGTAAATAGAAAGATCGTCCTGTAAAGCAATAAAAATAAGGGAATGAAAAATAAGAGTGTGGACTGCGTACCTGCAACTCATCATTCCTTTTTATGTGGATAACTTGGTGAACTTATTTTTTTTTGTTTAACCAAATTGGTCAGATAATGTAGCATAAGAAATTAGCAATCCAATACTGGTTATTAAGACTTTTTTTTGAACAGCTGATGGTTTTATAGCCAAAAATAGAATAAGTCGGCTCGGCGAGGTCTAGGAGGACATTATGAAGCAAGTTGCAGTGATTTTAAGTGGTTGTGGTGTATTTGATGGCGCTGAAATTCATGAGTCAGTATTAACGCTTTTAGCTATTGAACAAGCTGGGGTAGGTTATCAATGTTTTGCGCCAGATAAGGCTCAAATGCATGTAGTGAATCATTTAACGGGAGACGTTTCAGAAGATGAAACTCGAAATGTATTGGTTGAGTCTGCACGCATTGCCCGAGGCAATGTAAAGCCTATTACAGAATGTAAGGTATCAGACTTCGATTATCTTATTGTACCTGGTGGTTTTGGTGCTGCTAAGAATTTATGTTCATTTGCCGTTGATGGTGAAAAAAGTAGCGTAGATAAAGATGTGCTTACGGTGTGCAATGACTTTGCGAAAGCAAAGAAACCTGTGGCCTATGCATGCATTGCCCCTGCTATTGCAGCCAGTGTATATGGAAACAATGTTAAACTGACCATTGGTAGCGATGAAGATACCGCCAATGCCTTGAACGCGCTAGGGGCATGCCATGTAAACTGTGAAGTAGATGAAGTGGTGGTAGATGTTGAAAATAAACTGGTTACTACGCCAGCCTATATGACGGCACAAAATATCTTACAAGCCCATGCTAGTATTAATAAAATGGTAGAAACGGTACTAGCAATGAAATAATTTGCTTATAGCCCTATAATCGCGTCAATGTAGTAGAAACCTTGTATCCTCTAAAAACCGCGAACACTGTTAATCGCGAGTTTACTAATAACGAAAGGCATAACGAAGCATGCACTACCGTGCCATTGTACGAATTCTAGGGCTCCTTATTGCGCTATTTAGCGTAACCATGATCCCACCTGCTGTGGTATCTCTGATTTATCAAGACGGTAGTGGTTTGCCTTTTACCCTTGCGTTCTTTATTTGCGTAGGTGGCGGTATGGTGCTTTGGTACCCAAACCGCCAGCAAAAAAACGATTTACGAGCGCGAGAAGGCTTTTTAATCGTTGCCCTGTTCTGGTCGGTACTAGCCAGTGTGGGTGCCATTCCTCTTATGTTGCTAGAACAGCCTAGCATGACCGTAACGGATGCTTTTTTTGAATCGTTCTCAGGGCTAACCACAACCGGTGCAACGGTAATTGAAGGCATTGATTTCTTACCCCATTCGGTACAGTTTTATCGACAACAACTACAATGGCTAGGCGGCATGGGTATCATTGTACTCGCCGTCGCTATACTACCTATTTTAGGGGTTGGGGGTATGCAGCTGTACCGTGCAGAAACTCCTGGGCCTGTGAAAGATAATAAAATGACACCGCGTATTGCCGATACAGCAAAACACCTTTGGTATATTTATCTTTCTATCACTATTGCATGCGCCGCTGCGTATTGGTTGGCTGGCATGGATATGTTTGATGCCATTTGCCACGCGTTCTCAACGGTTGCCATTGGGGGCTTCTCAACTCATGATGCTAGCCTTGGCTACTTTAATAGCCCAATGGTGAATGTGGTCTGTACGGTTTTTCTATTAATTGCTGCACTTAACTTTTCACTCCATTACGCAGCAGTGAGTACCCGTTCGGTAAAAGGCTATTTTAACGACCCAGAATTTAAAGCCTTTTTCTTTATTCAAGCCACACTTATCATGCTGTGCTTTTTGGTACTCACGCTATCAGGTTTTTACGACTCGGCTGAAACCGCGCTCGATCAAGCTATGATTCAAGCCGTATCAATCAGTACTACTGCGGGGTTTGCGACTACAGACTTCTCAATTTGGCCCACGTTTTTGCCCATACTACTCATCTTTTCAAGTTTCATTGGAGGTTGTGCAAGTTCAACCGGAGGCGGCTTAAAAGTGGTTCGTGTGTGTTTACTGTTCCTTCAAGGTAAGCGTGAAGTAGACAGGCTTATTCACCCTAAGGCAGTGTATTCTGTTAAGTTAGGTGAACGAGCAATGCCCGATAAGGTAGTAGAGGCGGTATGGGGCTTCTTCTCTGCTTACGCGGTGGTGTTTGTCGTACTAATGATAGGGCTAATTGCAACAGGGCTAGATAACTTAAGCGCGTTTACCGCTACCGCAGCCATGCTAAATAACCTTGGTCCTGGATTGGGCAGTGTTGCGTCTAACTATGCGGGTGTAACCGATGCTGGAAAGTGGATTTTAGTGGTGGGAATGGTATTTGGGCGATTGGAAGTCTTTTCGTTGTTGGTACTATTTTCACCTACGTTCTGGCGAAGCTAATACAGCAACGACTGCTCAGTCAGTCATTGCTGTACACCGTAAGGCAAGTTTAGAAGAACGAGGCCATTGCATAAGCCGTTTTATCAAACATGAGTGGTTGTGCTTCTTCTAACGCTAGGTTGGCTTTGTTAGCCGTCGTCACAACGCGAGTGCGGTATTCTTTTTGGTTTGAAACTTCAGATACAGTCTGAGTTGATGCGCCGTCATCTGAAATTTTCGTATTCACCTTAGAATCTTTTCTCACAATCACGCCCTTCGCGGCACGTTCCTTAATTTGAATATCAGCCACGAGAAGGTAGGTTACATCTTTAACCATGGCGTTTGCCGCAGTAGAAACTAATCCACCAATGATGCCACCCGCAGCAGCTTGCTTGTAATTTCCACCACCCGCATAAGCTGCTGCTGAGCCCAAAGCGACGCCCTGAAATCCTGATGACAGATAATTCTCTGCCGCGGAAGGAGAAGCCTTTTCTAGATTGCGCACGAAAACACTCATCGTATATTGAGCTCCAGCAGGGCTATCAACAAACGAATAGCCGTTTCCGCTACTCGAAATTTGAGCGTTAAGTGCCTCTCTAAATGCATTTCGATCAAATTCCATCACTGCTGAGCGAACTTCTAAATAGATTTTTCGTTTTTCAGGCGGCACAGGCTCAACAAAAATTGAGGTGCTAAGTTTGGTCTGTACATCTAAATCTTTTTTAGCAATGGAGGTATGCACGGCAGCACAGCCGCTAAAAAAAATAACTACAAATGCAAGTACAACAATCCTGACATGCTGATTCCGTAACGTCATGGTAATTCCTTATTAAAAATTGAACTGTGAATTATCGTTAGTGATTTATTAGTAGTAGCGACCGTAATAACGGTGGTAGTAGCGACAATTGCGATATTCTCGCCAGTTATATCGTAGTAAGTCTCGGCAGGTATAACCCGGACGCCAATTCGTACCTTGATATTCTTTCGGTTTCACCCCTTTATCCAGCATGCTTTTAATATAGGCGTCTACTTCCTCAGGCTTTTCGGCTAAAAACGGTTTTGACATAACTTCTGCATTTAATTGAGCTTGCATACGCGCAAGTTCATCGTCTTCATCTGATTGGCTGACTGCGGAAAAAGAAAGTAATAAACTAGAAAATAACAAAGCTAGTGTGGGTATTGGGAGTGAGGTAAATCCGTTTTGGTACATTTCCGTTAATCCTATAACGACCTGAGAAGTCAATTATTGATCATTTTTTGTACATTTCGCAACGGGTAATTTAGGATTATTTCCAGTAGCTATTTCACTACTTTTACTGCTTGGCGTATGTATTTGTTATCCAAAGAAGAATGCGCTGGGTTGGAACAGCTTTTCTACATCGCCAATGTATTTTTTGTCGACTAAGAACAGAATAACGTGGTCATTTGCCTCAATAAGCGTATCGCTATGGGCAATGATCACTTGGTCGTCTCTTACTACCGCGCCTATGGTAGTACCAGGAGGAAGTTTAATTTTACCGATTTCTTTACCCACAACTTTAGAGGTATTTTCATCACCATGTGCAATCGCTTCTATCGCCTCTGCTGCACCACGTCGCAAAGAATATACGTTTACAATATCTCCGCGTCTAACATGGGTAAGTAGGGCCGAAATCGTCGCTTGTTGTGGTGAGAAAGCAATGTCTATTTCACCACCTTGTACTAAGTCTACATAAGCACTACGTTGAATCAGTACCATGGCTTTTTGTGCGCCCATGCGCTTGGCCAACATGGCAGACATAATGTTAGCTTCATCATCATTGGTCACCGCAATGAATGCATCAACTTGCTCGACATTCTCTTCACTGAGCAACTCTGGATCTGATGCATCACCGCTAAAGACAATCGTCTTGTCTAAGTGGGCAGAAAGGTATTTTGCTCTTTCGTGACTAAACTCAATCAGCTTCACGTTATGTTTGTGTTCAAGTTTTTTAGCTAGTCCTGCACCAATTAAGCCGCCACCGGCTATCATAATGCGTTTATAGCTAGACTCTAATTTTTGAAGTTCACTCATTACCGCACGAATATGCTTAGTTGCAGCAATAAAGAATACTTCATCATCGGCTTCGATTACGGTAGTACCCAGTGGTCGAATAGGGCGACCACGGCGATAGATTGCTGCGACCCGTGTTTCCACATTGGGCATGTGGTCTTTTAACGCAGATAACGCGTGACCTACCAGTAAACCACCATAATAGGCTTTTACCGCCACTAAGCTGGCTTTACCATCAGCAAATTCAACAACCTGTAATGCGCCAGGGTAATCTATAAGCCGTTTAATAGCTTTAGTCACTAGTTGTTCAGGAGCAATAATGTGGTCTACAGGTATGTCCTGCTGCTTATAAAGTTGTTCTTGGTAAATAATGTATTGTTCTGAGCGAACGCGAGCAATCTTGGTCGGGGTTTTGAATAAACTAAAGGCAACTTGGCAAGCGAGCATATTGCTTTCATCACTGTTCGTTACCGCGATAAGCATGTCGGCATCTTCTGCTCCGGCTTTTCGTAATACGTCCGGGTGAGAACCCACGCCATTAACCACCTGTAAATCTAATCGGTCTTGAAGCGCACGCAAGGTATTGGGATCAGAATCGATAACCGTAATATCGTTCTTCTCTCCTACAAGGTTTTCAGCAAGTGTTCCGCCAACCTGACCTGCGCCTAGAATGATGATTTTCATCGGTGTTTATGTGCCTTATTGCTTTTATTTGCTCAACGACTTTACCAGTCTCGCATAGTAGAAACCATCCATTTGTTGCTCGCCAGGTAGGATTTGTCTACCGGGCTTACTCGGTGTTTCGGTTTTTATAACAGGTACTAATGTGGCATCTGCATTGCGTTCTAAAAATGCGCTAATCTGTAGGCTATTTTCTTGTGGCAGAATAGAGCAGGTGGCGTAAAGCAATGTGCCACCAGGCTTAAGTGTTTGCCATAAGCTAGTTAGTATTTCAGCTTGAAGTGCTGCAAGTGCATCAATATCACTAGACTTTCTTAGCCAGCGAATATCAGGGTGGCGGCGTATAACACCAGTGGCAGAGCAGGGGGCATCAAGCAAAATTCGGTCGAAGTGTTGTCCATCCCACCATGTTTCTGGCTTAGCCGCATCGCCTCGCTTTATAACGGGCAAATTGGTTTGCGTATGCTGCAGGCGAGTCATGTTTTCTTCAACGCGCTTTAAGCGGTTCTCGTCAGCATCAAGGGCTAGGCAATACGCTAATTCAGGGGTGCGCTCAATAATATGACCCGTTTTACCACCAGGTGCAGCGCAACAATCTAATACGCGCTCGTGTGGTTGTGCGTCTAAATAATGGGCTGCAAGCTGAGCGGCACCATCTTGTACAGCAAAGTAGCCTTTTTCAAACCCTGGAAGCCCGGTAATGTCCTCTCGGCCTTCTAGTCTGATTGCATCTGCGTGTTCGCTACTTAATGAATAGTTAATCTCAACAGCATCCAATGCAGCAGCGTAATCGGTAATCGATATTTGTTTGGTATTAACCCTTAGCCAAATAGGCGCCATGGCATTGGTAGCTTCGCGCACGGCATCAGCATCTTGACCATAGGCATCTTCTAGAGCCTTATATAACCACTTGGGTAACCCACTGGCAATAATGGGGTTATCGATAGGCTTGTTAACCAGTTCTTGGCGCATAAAGTTACGCAGTACAGCATTAACTAAGCCTTTCAATGCTGTCCCGCCTAAATAAGGCGAGGCATTAACGGTTTCGCCCACTGCAGCATGCTGGCTTACGCGAGAAAATGCTAACTGGTATAGCCCCAACAGAATAAGGTGCTCGATTACTTTTTTATTCCCTTTTAAAGGACGGTCGAGTAACTCGCGCAACCAGTGCTGTAATATAGGGAGTTTACGCATGACGCCCAAAGACATTTCTTGGATCCATGCGTTGTCTCTAGGATGATGGCGACGTTGAACACGCTCTAGGCAATCTCTTGACGATTTACCTTGTTCTAGAATTTGGTATATCACCCATGCACAATCGGCACGCAGATTTTTTTGTTTCGGTAATGGAGTGGGTTTCACTATTCTTCCGTACTGGCAATGCAGTTACCTGGTGCGAACCAGTCTTTGCGAGCATTAACGACATCTGCAGCGGGCAATGCTTTTTTCCCAGGTATTTGCAGGGTGTTGATTCGAAGGGCACTTGAACCCGTGGTTACCACAATGCCGTGCTTGTCAGCTTGAATGATAGTACCTGGGGCATCTGAAGTTGGTAAGCCATCAATCACATCCACCGACCAAATTTTAATATTTTGCGACTCAATTTTAGTCCACGTTACAGGCCATGGATTAAAAGCGCGTACGTTTCGTGCAATTTGCTCTGCGCTATCGTGCCAATTAATAAAGGCTTCTTCTTTGGAAAGCTTTTTAGCGTACGTTGCTTCGCTATCATCTTGCTTCACAGGCGAAAGGGTATCGATACTGTTTACTACATCTAGTAGTGCAGTAGGACCAAGTTCAGCAAGCTTTTCGTAAAGCGAGGCGCTAGTATCATCTTCACTAATGGGCAAGGTTGCTATATGCAACATGTCACCAGTATCTAGCCCTTCATCCATCTGCATGATGGTAACACCAGTCTCGCTATCGCCGGCCCATATCGCCCGTTGGATAGGCGCAGCTCCACGCCATTTAGGCAAAATTGAACCATGCACATTAAGACAACCCAATTTGGGCGCATCAAGTACCGACTTAGGTAAAATTAATCCATAGGCAACCACAATCATTAAATCGGCGTTGATGTCCGCCAATGTTTGCTGTGCTTCGTCATTTTTTAAACTGGCTGGCTGATAGACTGGAATCTCATGTTCTTGAGCAAGCACTTTTACGGGGCTTGGGGTAAGCTTTTTGCCTCGTCCAGCAGGACGGTCTGGTTGGGTATACACAGCAACAACGTCATGAGTGCTAGATAATAAAGCACTCAAATGCTGAGCTGCAAAATCCGGCGTGCCGGCAAAAATGATGCGTAATGGTTTTATCAAAACTAACCTCAGTCGCGTGCAGCTAAACGTGCTTCTTTTTCAAGCTTTTTACGAATTCGCTGGCGCTTAAGCGGAGACAAGTAATCAATAAACAGTTTGCCTTTGAGATGATCCAATTCATGTTGAATACAAATAGCCAATAGACCGTCTGCTTCCAACTCAAATGCTTCACCGTTTTCATTCAGTGCTTTTACCGTAATTTCTTCTGCGCGCTCTACTTTGGCGTAGTTACCTGGAACAGAAAGACAACCTTCTTCACTAATAGTGCTGCCGTCTTTTTTGGTGATTTCCGGGTTGATAAAAACACGAGGCTCGTCTTGATCTTCCGCTACGTTCATTACAACAACTTGAACATGTCTGTCGACTTGAGTAGCAGCCAACCCAATTCCATTCTCGTCTTTCATGGTTTCGAACATATCCGAAACCAATTGTTTAATGTCGTCGTTCACTTCTTCTACCGGTTTTGCTACGGTACGAAGTCGTTCATCGGGAAAACTTAATACGTCTAAAATTGCCATGTGTCGCTTATTTAACCTTTTCGCTGTATAAATTCATATACGATCTAGTCGCTCGTACACTTTACAGTGCCTTTTGAGTTACTATTCTAACGTATATCGAGTTATATCGTGCAGTTTTTTGCTGCCGCGCCACAGTATTGAGGCACAATATCGATATAGTAGTATTGTCTGAAATTTCAACAGTAAATGGCAGTGGAAAAATTGCGGAAGGTTAATTTGAAAAATCGATTGAAGAAAGCAGTACGTACAATTGTGTTAGTTGTGGCATGTTTTGCCGCATTTTCAGCAATGGCCAAACCCCTAAAAGAAACTGCACCGCAAACTTATACTGTGAAGCAAGGTGATACCTTATGGGGCATTGCTAATCTTTTTTTAAATCAGCCATGGCTGTGGCCTGAACTTTGGCGTCACAACACCCAAATAGATAACCCGCATTTAATATACCCCGGTGATATCATCTCGGTGTCTTACATCAATGGTGAACCCGTATTTTCGATAAATCGAGCTAAGCCTAGCTTAGTGCTTTCGCCTGGTTCTGCCCGAAGAGTAAAGAATGCGGCTATAGAGACCTTGTCATGGTCGGTATTAGCTCCCTATATTAAACAACACACCCTACTTTCTGAGGAAGAGTATGAATTACTCCCTCATTTGTTGGGAAATCACGATGGTAATGTGAGTTTTGTGTCTAACGACTTAGTGGTAAGCCAAAAAGAAAACCGCACTGAAGATCAGTATCAGGTGGTAAGAAAGCAATCTATTATACGCAATATGCAAGGTAAGGTGCTTGGTGTGCAGCTCACCCATGTAGCAAAAGCTAGCTTAGAGACTGACGTGTCGTTACCAAAGGCTAGAATGGTAAAACTTTCAGATTCAAATCAAGAAGCGAAACGTGGAGATAAGTTACTTACTGGTGACTTCACGTTAGACGATGACTTAGTTCTGCAAGAAGCAACGTCACAACGAGGTTTTGTGATTGGCGACTTACACGATCACGACTTACTCGGCCGCTACGATGTGGTGGTACTAGATTTAGGCGCACATGAGCTAACGGCGGGTACCGTGATGGGCATCTACGCTGGTGGCCCTGACATTATAGACGGCGAAGAACCTCAATACGCTAGCAATAGTGATGTCATAAAAGGAAACGGGCTCTTTACAGATAAAGTACAGCAACCTGCACTTAAAATTGGTGAAGTCATTGTGTTTAAAACTTTTGAGTCAGCTAGCTACGGCATTATAACTCGAGCAAAAGAAGGCGTAAGACGCGGCTTCATTGTGGCAAAACCCTAACATGTTATTGCCGCTTATTATTTAGGAGCGGCTATGACAACTTTCCAGCCACATGAAGCAAGCAGTAATGCTGTTAAAGCATTGGATAAAGCCCTAGGCAAAGAACAGATAGCATGGCTGACAATGGCTTCAGCAATAAATATCGCAACAGGGAAGTGGCTTAAGGCGCTTGAAGCAGAATCGCTTAGCGCACTAGCATTACTGGATGGTATTCATAAAACGGCTTTCACTTCGGGAGCTCTCTACACCCTTACACAAGCAATTTCTCCTAACTTACTTGAAAAAGCGATACGCTGGCATGCTTCACATGCAAAGCATCATATTGTCACCCTAGGGTGCACATACTACCCTGAGCGATTAAGGACCCTGCCAAATCCCCCGTTGGTGTTATTTGTTATAGGTAACATTAATACGTTAGTTATGCCTCAAATAGCGATTGTAGGGAGTAGACGGGCGAGTCATCAAGGTAAGCAAATTGCCACTGATTTTGCCGAAGCGTTAGCAAATAACGGCGTAGCAGTAACCAGCGGGTTAGCAGCAGGAATAGATTCAGCTGCGCACAAAGGTGGTTTGGTGTGCGAAGGCGGCACCCTTGCGGTAATGGGGACTGGGCCTGATATTGTGTACCCTCCTAAAAATGTATCACTACACAGGGACATCGTGAATGCAGGGGGCGCTTGTATTACCGAGTTCTTTCCAGGTGTATCTGCTAAGCCTTGGCATTTTCCCCGAAGAAACCGAATAATTGCTGCGATGTCGCTTGGAACCCTAGTTATAGAGGCAAAAATAAAGAGTGGCACCTTGATAACTGCGAATTTGGCCGCAGATATGGGGCGTGAAGTATTTGCAGTTCCTGGAAGTATCTTCCATGCTTACTCCGAAGGATGTCATTGGTTAATTCAGCAAGGCGCTAAGCTGGTAACCTGTGTTGATGACATTTTCGATGAAATTGTAGTGTCGACTGGTGAGAGAGAATGCCAGAACGAAGCGTTAAGTAAAAAAAGTGAAGTGAATAACTTGGCAACCGATAAATTATTAGATAGTGTGGATTACGACATCACCGCTATTGATGTTATAGCGCAGCGCTGTACCTCTCCTGTTAATGAGGTTATGGCATCATTATTAGAATATGAGTTGCGTGGTTTAGTAGCCGCTGTCCCTGGTGGCTACATTAAATTGAGGGGAAAATAATATGTTCGATATCCTCATGTACCTGTTTGAAAACTTCATTCACAGTGAAACTGAAATTCGAGTCGATCAAGACGAGCTTACCGAGGAGTTGGTACGCGCGGGTTTCCATCATGATGAAATCTACAAAGCATTAGCGTGGCTTGAAAAGCTAGCGGCTTTGCAAGAAACAGATATTAAGCCTTATTTTTGTAAAGGGATTAGTACCAGCCTCAGTCGTATTTATACGCATGAAGAGCAGATGCGATTAGACGTAGAGTGCCGTGGCTTCTTGTTATTTTTAGAGCAAGTGGGCGTGGTAGATGCGTCAACGCGAGAAATGGTAATAGACAGAGTAATGGAAATAGACTCTTCTGAATTCTGTTTAGAAGACCTAAAGTGGGTAGTGCTAATGGTACTGTTCAATGTGCCAGGTAAAGAAAAAGCCTACGCACAAATGGAAGATTTATTATTTGATGAACCTGACGGCGTGTTGCACTAATGTGCTTCATGTCGTGCTAGTTGCTGGTTTATGTCGAAAATTGATCATTCACTTTTCTCTGCGCACGAACATGCCTTAGAAGACGCTTTCGGTGATTGTCCCGATTGCGGTAAACCACTGCATATAAAAAACAGCAAATCAGGCCCTTTTATTGGCTGCACCGGTTACCCAGATTGCCACTTCAGCAAGCCATTACACGATAAGCAAACCACCTTATTAAAACTACTGGATGGGGTTACCTGCCCAGAGTGTGATTCTACCTTGGCTATTAAGAAAGGGCGTTTTGGTATGTTTATAGGCTGTACCAATTTTCCTGAATGCCACTATATTTCGCCAATTAAACAGCAAGAAGACACCCACGTTACTTGCCCTAAGTGTCAAAAAGGACAACTTGCGTCCCGCACCAATAAATACGGTAAGCAGTTTTTTGCGTGTGACCATTATCCCCAGTGTCGTTATGTGCTAAATTTCACGCCAGTAAATGAAGCATGCCCCGATTGTGGCTGGGCCGTTCTGATAAAAAAGAAAGGCCAAATTTGTTGCCCTCAGCCAGGGTGTAGCTTCAAAAAAGACGATAAATAACACCTACAGAGAAAAGCACTAATGAGTATCCCGACCAAGGGGCAAGTAGACACTAGCGACCCCATTGTATCCGCGTTTAAAAATGGTGACTTATTGGTTTACCCTACTGAAGCGGTTATGGGCATAGGCTGTGACCCAGACAACGAAGCGAGTGTGTTAGCGCTCTTAGCATTGAAGCAGCGCCCCATCGAAAAAGGGGTAATTTTGATTGCCGCTAACTATTCTCAGCTATTACCTTATATAAATGATGAAGCCATACTTCAGCACAGACGTACTGAAATTGTGTCCAGTTGGCCTGGGCCAAATACTTGGCTGCTACCCAAGTCGGCGTCGACGCCACAGTGGTTAACTGGCAAGCATGAAAAAATAGCGGTTCGAGTAAGCAACCATCCAGTGGTTAAAGCTTTATGTGAAAAGCTAGAAAAGCCACTTGTATCTACAAGTGCCAACCTAACTGGCCAACAACCCGCAATCACCCAGCAGGACGCAATCAATATATTTGGTGATAGTGTTTTCTATATTGATGGAGAAGTAGGTGGCCACGCTAAACCCAGTACCATCCGTGACGGCGATACCGGAGAGATAATAAGATCATGATTGACCCCCAACACGTAAATCAACAGTTAGACGGTAAAGACGCCGATGAAGTAATAGAACAAGTAAAAGCATACTTACTATCATTGCAGGACAACATTTGCCAAACCTTAGAACTTGCCGACGGCAAAGGACAGTTTAAAGAAGACTCTTGGGTTCGCGAGGAAGGCGGTGGCGGGCGTTCACGGGTTATTAAAAACGGCGCAGTAATAGAGCAAGGTGGGGTTAACTTTTCTCATGTATTTGGAAGTCAGATGCCGGCGTCTGCCACGGCTAACCGCCCAGAACTTGCGGGTAGAAACTTTCAGGCCATGGGGGTCTCGTTGGTTATTCACCCACACAACCCCTATATTCCGACGTCTCATGCAAATGTACGCTTTTTTATTGCCGAAAAAGAAGGTGAAGCGCCTATTTGGTGGTTTGGCGGTGGGTTTGATTTAACCCCGTTTTACCCCTTTAAAGACGACGTAGTGCATTGGCACAATACCGCAAAGAAATTGTGTGCTCCCTTTGGTGAAGACGTGTATGGGAAATATAAGAAGTGGTGTGATGACTACTTCTTCTTAAAGCATCGTAATGAAACACGTGGGGTAGGCGGTTTATTCTTTGACGATTTAAATGATTGGGGGTTTGAAACTTCATTCAACTTTATGCAGGCAGTGGGTAATGGTTTTGTTGATGCTTACGTACCTATCGTAGAAAAGCGAAAAAGCACCTCATACGGTGAAAGAGAGCGTGACTTTCAGCTCTATCGACGTGGTCGCTATGTAGAATTCAACTTGGTATTCGATAGAGGCACTTTGTTTGGGTTACAAACTGGTGGTAGAACCGAATCAATTTTAATGTCTATGCCACCACTTGCGCGATGGGAGTATTGCTATACTCCAGCTCCAGGTAGCGCGGAAGCAAAGCTAACTGACTGGCTTCAGCCTACAAACTGGTAATATTTTGCACCATGGGTTCTTCCTGTGGTGCCATTCCCTTGATCCACATCAAATTCCCTTATTACCAAGGTATGTAGCTAGATTGCACCTTGCGCTGGATCAAATTATTTTCTTTTTAAACGTTTACAGTGTCGTCATTATCATTAAACACATGAGAGACACACAATGCGTACACACACACTTTCAGCCATATGTATTTCTTTAGCGCTTGCCGCTCCTTTTGCTTCAGCTCATGAAAAGGGTGATTGGATAGTTCGTGGTGGATTAACAACCGTTGCGCCCGACGAATCAACCTCTAACATCATTGCCGGTGGTAGCGATTTAGGTGTAGCACTGACTATCGATAACGATACCCAGTTAGGATTAAACGTTGCTTATTTCATCACCGACAATATCAATGTTGAATTGTTGGCCGCAACGCCGTTTACTCACGATGTGAATTTTTCAGTCAACGATCCACTAGGGACAGGCAATACATTGGGAGAAGTCACGCACTTACCCCCAACTGTTACTGTTAACTACTACTTCAACGATGCTAATGCTGCTTTTCAACCTTATATTGGTGCAGGTTTAAACTATACCTTTATCTTTGATGAGTCATTTACGGATGCAAATAAAGAAGCAGGCCTTGAAGATTTGTCTTTAGATAATTCTGTAGGTATTTCTGCACAAGTGGGAATGGACTATCAAATAGATAAAGAGTGGCATGTTAATGCGTCAGTACGTTACATCGATATTAATACCGAAGCGTCATTTACCGTAGGTGGTGCAGAAGGTAGCGTAAACGACATTGATATTGACCCTTGGGTTTATACATTGTCTGTAGGCTATACATTCTAAGATTCATCTAATGAGGTAAGTTACGTTTATATAAGTGGCCTCTTAAGCTTGGATAACCTTGAATCTTAATCTGAAGCGTTCCGTATCTCACGGAGCGCTTTTTATTTAGTATTAATCATATGCGTGGCAAGTTGATCTAGCGCGTTAAGAAGTTGCTGCGCCAACGGAAGGTCATCAACCGTCTCGTGCATGGCTTTTCGCATACAGTACATCCACTGGTCTTTTAATTCTGGTGTAACACTAAAAGAAAGATGTCGTGAACGTAGCCGTGGGTGACCATATTGCTGCTGATAGGTATCAGGCCCGCCTAACCATAAACTTAAATAAAGAAAAAACACTTCTCTGATTCTATCTGTTGGCTGAGGATGAATAGCGTAAAGCTCTTTTGCAATAGGATCATCACGCATAATGTCATAAAAACGGTTTGCCAAAAGGCGTACCTTATCCTCTCCACCTATTCGGTAATATGGTGTAGTCTCTGACACAGCAGGTTTTTCCTTTCGTATCGATTTAAAGAAGTTAGACATTCCCATGACAGACAGCCTTATTAATAACAATTCAATGAAAAAGTTTGCCGTTTTCGGTAACCCTATAGTTCAGAGTCTATCACCAACTATTCATCAAATGTTCGCTAAGCAATGCGGCGAGCAAATTAGTTACGAAAAAATCCTCGCCCCAGAAGATGGTTTTACGCCTGCAGCGAACACATTCTTATCGCAACCTGGCGCGGTAGGCTGCAATGTCACTATGCCTTTCAAACAAGATGCCTTTGCGCTTGCCAGTGTAGACGACCAAGCTGCGTTAGATGCAAAAGCGGTTAATACATTAATGAAGCGTAGCGATGGCACCGTTGCAGGTTTTAATACCGATGGCGTAGGGTTAGTTAATGACTTACTTAATCATGGTGTACAACTGCAAGGTAAACGCGTGCTATTAATAGGTGCAGGTGGAGCGGCAAGAGGCGTAATAGCACCGCTTATTGCTTCAGGTATTGCATCGCTACATCTTACTAATAGGACAAACGCGAAAGCTGAAACAGTGGCAAGTGAAACGGGTGGAGGTAAGGTGAAGGTAGTAGGTATAGAAGACTGCGATAAAGTAGCTCCACATATCATTATTAACTCAACCGCAGCGAGCTTAAGCGAAACTCTGCCTTTTGATATGAGCGCAACGTTATTTAAAGAATGCGAAACAGCGTATGACATGGTTTATCGCGCAGATCCGACTTACTTTATGCAACAAGCATTATCGTTAGGTGCGTTACAGGTACTTGATGGTTTAGGTATGCTGGTGGAACAGGCTGCCGCGTCATTTACAATATGGACAGGCTACAAACCAAAGACCAGTGCGGTAATTGATGTATTACGTAGCCAGTTAAAGGCAAAGTAATCGAGAATGGTATAAGCAAGCAGGCCGTTAAGCCTGCTCTTCTCTATATTCATCTTTTAATTTTACGTAGTTCAACGCTGACTGTTTTAGAAAGGCTGTCTCGCTTTCCTTTAATGGGCGTTTCTTCACAGCTGGGTTCCCAACATAAAGGTAACCACTTTCGAGTCGCTTATTTGGTGGTATTAAAGCACCAGCTCCAATAAAGACATCATCCTCTACAATAACACCGTCCATTACGATGGCGCCCATTCCTACCAAGATACGATTTCCAAGCACGCAGCCATGAAGCATACATTTATGCCCTACGGTAACGTCATCTCCAATAATAAGGGGGAAACCATTAGGGTTAGAAACGGATTTACGAGAAACATGCAACACACTGCCATCCTGAATATTACTGCGTGCTCCAATTGCAATGTGATTTACGTCACCTCGAGCAGCGACTAAAGGCCAGATACTTGCGTCTTCGCATAAGGTAACGTCGCCAACAATAACAGCTGACTCATCTATATAGCAGCGTTCGCCGAGTGTGGGAGAAGTTGATTGATAGTTTCTGATTGTCAAAACTGCACCTTTATATATAAATTCATCTGTTGAAAACGCATTAAAACAGAGAATAGGGGTGAAGAACCAATCTTATTCAACCATTGCCTAAGTAAAAATAGGCAATGAGACTAATAGGAAATCAGTGAAAATCCGAATTTATGTGTGATTTATAGGCTGCGTGGTTGGTATTTTAAGCACTTAAACGAAATGTGACACTTTTTTGAAATCAGAGGTTGACGCAGGCTCAGAAATCTCTAGAATGCGCATCCGCTTCGACAGGAAAGTG
>OJEP01000075.1_pt1 | contig 70479 bp, 92 predicted proteins | sample 1593761 | NCBI WGS metagenome assembly OJEP01 (sample SAMN05416783, study PRJEB24817) | seawater metagenome | isolation source: Sea water | place: Canada:Atlantic | collected 2013-11
ATTCGTCGGCAGCGTCAGATGTGTATAAGAGACAGCTCCTAGACCTTCGATGGAGGCTTTGTTCGCCGTGAGCACTGTCTTGACTTCCGAGATCTTAATGAAGGCGCCAATCGTAGCCATGATATAAACTCCACTCAAGGTTAGGGTATCTGCTAGGTCTTCTTTTATAGCCGGTAGACCTTAGACTGTCAAGGTCTTTTTTACTTCAGGTCAAAAGAAGGGCCTGTGCCCGAACTCGTAGCCGCCTCTATCCTCATGGACCCATTCTGGTCCGTGTTGGACATAACCCTTGTGGGTACGAAGAGACTGCGTCTCCTCTACCATCTTCCAAAAGTCGTCCAAAGGTCGAATTTCGCCGTATTCAGTCTCAACCTCTCCAACCTTGTTGAGAAGTGCCTTCCAGCCGTCCAGACAGACGATGTGAGGGTGTGACTGGAAGAGGAACTTCCAACCCGCGCTCGCCTTTCCTACGTGACGCTGATCCTCGGTCATGCCTTGCGCCAGAATGTGATTCTCAGGGAGGAAGAAATTTGTTCCCATGTCAGTCTCCTTTGGTGTTGTGTCTCTCTCACAATCCTTATAGCACCCTGGGAGGACTTTTTGAAAACTTTCTTCAGTGCATCGGGATGGATTCGAACCACCACACTCCAGGACCTGGAGACCTGATTTACTACAAGGTGAGCTTTCCCATACTCAATCCACCGCGTAAATGCGGGGTGAAGGATTCGAACCTCCTAACCCGTGAGGGGCCTTGATTACAATCAGGCGGAGCTTACCAGCGCTCAACCGATACCTGGGGATCAGGACTTAATGCCCGCTCGCCTCGTGCCATACAGACCTTCTAGCTCGAAGGTACCGTAAGGGGCGGAGGTGATCTTGACGTCTGCGGTCCACAGACGGTCGGAGTCTCCAAGAGACATCTCCGCCTGAATCTCGCTCCAGGACTCTTGGGAGCATCGAATACGTACCACGAGTTCGTCATAGGACTCGATATCGCTGAAGGTGTCTGAAAGAGCAACGTCCCACATAGTATACCTCTAAAAAGAAGGGGGGTTCTAGTTAAGTGCGAAGGACAGGACTCGAACCTGCATCTTAGGCTTTAAGCCTATGTGCTTCCAATACACCCCCGATTGTGCGCACGAATGGGGGTCTATATTTACACTACCTTCGCAGGAGGGGGTGTCCCCCGTCAAGGTCAAGCGGGCTTAGGACTGCGAATCCAATCACCATTCACCGTTAATTCTACAGCCTCGAACCCATGTGAGTACATCTCAATGGATTTGGTTTTATGGTCGTGGAGACAGTACCACCTTACATCGATCACGGGTCCCATGGGAGACTCTTTAACTGCAAAAACAGTCATAGGGGGGCTTCCCGACTTGAGTCGAACCACATCGCCAACGTCAATATCACTCATATACTTCTCACTTGCTTGGATTACTTGTCGGTTCAAACTTAGAACCACCTGTACCACGTCTTCTGTCAGGGAGCATTCCCCGAGTTCTGCGAGATTAGGCCCTCTCCCGTGAGAGGGGTCAGTTAACCCTCTTCATGGGGGTTAACTGTGATGTAAACATACTGACCTGCCAGCCTTTTGTAAAGCTCTATATTCGAGTCAGGTACGTATTTCTGGACAATGGGGTGGGGTTCGGAGCATCGGGTGCACGTCTCAGAGCCTTCAAACGGGTCGTGTCCAGGCAGTGGAACCTTAAAGGAGTCGTAGTCCCAGTCCGAGTGAGGAATCGCGATGTATGCCTTATAAGAGGCATCCCCGTTCCACATAGACTCGAACTCAAGAGCGATCACATCAAACGAGAAGGCCCATGCTGAATCCTCTTCCACATCGGTAGCGCCTCTGCCCATACGGGCTGCTACAGTTCGTCTCCCGTAATCGTCAGGTGAGGATATGTCCAAAAGGCCGCAAGTGATCCATTTTACACGCGATTGATTCTTCCCTATCGAAATAGTACATCTCGCGCCGGGTCTTGTGATATCTTTCAGGTCCAGGTGTTCCACTTTCGTCATCAGTATATCCAGTCTTCAGGTTTGGAGATGAAGTCTATCTTTAACGTACTACCTTCTGATCTGACAACGAATCGAGGCACCTGTTTGATGCGTTGCTCTCTCCAAAGTTCTTCAAGGAACCCCGCTATCAACACCGTGGCTTTTGAAGCTTCGCCGTGTACGGGAGACCCGGAGGTAAGAGCCTCGTTGAGGCTTTGAGCAAGTATAAAGCCTACCTCTTCAAGAGTCAAGGTAAAAGGTTTCATATCATCCTCATCCTCCAAAGTTAGGGAGAACATTCCCCTGAGTGCTTCGAGATTAGACTCTCAACAGATCCGCCAGAGTTTGAGACCTCTGCTTTTGTTTAGTGAGTCTACTCGGACTTGAACCGAGAATCGAGGGATTAAAAGTCCCTTGCATTAACCAAATTATGCTATAGACCCGGATGAGAGAGGGGAAGCGCCTGCTTCTAGGACGGTCTGGACCGTACCCACTCGGTAAGTTCTAACCTTGTCTCTCCACGGCGGGAATCGAACCCGCAGTTTGACCTCGTTTAGAGTTCAAACATGAACCATCATCTCAAATGAAGAGCGTCGCCTCGACGACAACCGTCTCTCATGACGTGGGCAGGACTTGCACCTACATCTCCTTCGGGCCGTTGCGTTTTGCTCGGTTCCTCTAGGGCTCTACTTGAGCTACCACGTCGTCCTCTCACTCTCTGTATAGCATCGAGTTGAGGGTTTTTGCAAATCTTTTTTCAAAAACTTGCGAAGTGCTTTCGGCTGGAGTTGCACCAACGACCCCCGGTTTTGATGCCGGTGCTCTACTACTGAGCTACGAAAGCTGCACGCTCTTACCCAGAACGTGCATTCCTATGTCCAGGTCTCCTCGCATCCGTAGGAGCCTGGGACGAAAGTCTTTTGAACCTCTTCGGCCCAGTCTTCAAGGGTCATGTTATAGACCGACCCTTCCTCGGGCTCATGCTCACCTTCTTTTCCGAACTTATACCCCAAGTCGAGCATCTTGCGCAATCTCCCATATGACCCTCCCCAAGCGTAGGTCTTGGGAGAGGTGATTAGATTTAGGTACGCCTCGTAGAACGTCAGCTTGTGTACCCCGTTCAGCCCGTAGGAGTAAGCTTCCATGGGTTCTTCTGCAAGGTACAGGATCGTCTCAATAACATCGAGCATCGCTTCCATACAAAGGTCTTGAGACGTTCCGTAGGTTGCGTAATAGTAACCCTCCTCAGCGTTCTCGACAGTCCACTCGTAATTTGACCAGTGGTACTCGTCGAAGAACAGGAACCCGAACGGAGATGCAAGTTCTACGAACCTATCCTCGTCTACCATCTGGAGCCAGCAAACTCCTCCGTCAGCACCCATGACACACCTCTTTAAGAGCCCGTACGGTTGAACAGATCGCTGTTGTAGATGCAGAATGAACCCTGCGTCGACAACTCTTCCTCAGTCTTCCAGGCGAGTATGCCGTCCTCTTCGGTCTCGGTGTTGAAGTCTCGGACCTCAACCTCGTAAGCCGTAACCTTGAAGTTCTCTTCGAACCTCACGAAGACCTCGACGGAGGCCGTGATGTGGAGTCCAGTCTCTTCGAGAACCTCTCTTGAGAGGGCTACGAGACGGTTCTCACCGGGGTCAACCTTACCCCCCGGCAGACCGAAGTCCTCGGGGTTGTCTTTGCGGCTGACAGCGAGGACCTTGCCCTCTTTACGAATCACGGCTACTACAGCTTCTTTCATGACGTGCTCCTTGGTCTACGTCTTCAACACTGTCTGTATAGCAGCGTAAAGAGGGTTTTTGAACAAGAAGGTAGAACATTTACGGATTGACCCTCTCTCTCTCCGCAAGCAAGAGGCGAGCTACTTCGATCACTTCCATCCTGTACTCACTCAGATCATCCTGTTCGAATAGGTGCCTACAAAGAATCCTTGCAGACATGAGCGCGTCGTAAACCTCAACCTCAACTTCATCCATAGCGAATCCGTATCTCTCCGTCACCGTACTGCTCATTTGCACTCCTCTTGAGTCGTTAGTTTTCATAGGAAAAGCGGGTGGTGGGGATCGAACCCACGACCTTCTGCTTGGCAAGCAGACGTTCTACCGCTGAACTACACCCGCATGTAAGGCCCGTATCGACCGCGTAAGCTCACTCAGGAATGTAAAGGGGGTTGTCTGCCCCACAGATACCCGAGACGCTCGTAGCGATGAGGAAGACGTCATCCTCGGGGAACTCTTCGTGAAGCTTACGTAGGTCCTCCGCCATCTCTACTCCGTGCCAGACCTTACCTTCCAGCGCCTCGGCGTGCTCTTCGGTGAATGCGTCGAAGCATTTAGCTAGAAGAGGAATCGCTTTTGACCTGAAGATTACCCCGTCACACGTGACCTGGAGAAGAAACTTCTCCCATAGCTCTACGTCGTCCCTTCCTGTCAAACCCCAAAGAGGTTCGAGGTCGCCTCCCAACGGGAACTTATCTTCGTCGCTTTGACGACAATACTTTTCCCATAGGGACTTCCAAATGACCATGGCTCCGCCCCAGGCGTTACGGTACACGCCGTACTCAACATGATCTTTGATCATGTCTCCTTTGGGAGGCAGTCTGCAAATGGAGGTGTAGCTCATGATCGTCTCTCGGGAAGGGGTTGAACCGTAATTAACACTTGCAGGTACTCGACTTGGTACTGTTCGTAGGTTTTCATATCGTCTTTTTACCTGCTCATCGGAGGCAGTTCGAGACCAGTTTTAGATCAGAAGCACTTGCTTGTCAAAGAAAAAAGCCCCGAAGGGCTTTTTTTAATTCTCTTCACTCCAAAGATACTGAAGTCTTGGTGCTCATATCGTATCCTCGTTGTCTTTAGGGATGTGAAGGGGTCCAGAGACCTTACTTCAATGAGGAGGTAGGATTCGAACCTACGTTACCGGTGTTCAATGGTTGCTTTCGCTTTACCGGCGTGATACCCGACTTCACTACTCCTCACTCTTTTCGAGAACGTACTGGCCCTTATATACTGGCTTACCCGTCGCGGTCTCTCCTTCCACACTAGCATGTTCCCTAAAGCCTGTCCGGTCTTTCTACCGGCTCACGTTTTTTTTGTTCAAGCGAACAAGCAACCGTTACTTGAGGGACACACTAGTGTCTCGCAAAGAGACTTTCAGAGCAAGTCTTCAGAAGGGTGTTCTGAACCTTACTAAGAGAGCGAGTGACGGGATTCGAACCCGTGCGAACACAAGGAAGGCTCACGTGCTACCGTTACACCACACTCGCGTGGTCACGTTGGTGTTTCCAACGTGTAGTAGGAGCTTATAGCTCCCTGAGTTAACCTAGGGATAAAAATAGACCTTCGACACGTTTTACATTCTAACTAACATCCTCTGGAGGATACATGAAAACTGTAACAAAGACCTGTCTCCATTGCAAGTCCGAATTTGAAGCCCCGGTTGGAGAAGTCAAAAGGGGCAACGGAAAGTTTTGCTGCCGAAGCTGTTCATCGCGGTATACATCTCGGAAACGGAGCGAAGCTAAACCTCTCAACTGCGAATGTGCGTATTGCGGGAAGAGATTTTACCGTAACTCCGCCAAAAAGAAGGTGAGTAAGAGTGGTGTTTATTTCTGCTGTCGCGAACACAAAGACCTTGCTCAACGCTTAGAATTTGGGCTCACGGAGATTCACCCTGGCCACTACGGCACTGGAACTAGAAACACCTACCGTAAAATAGCTCTAAGGAACCTACCGAATCAATGCAACCGATGCGGTTACTCGAAGGTCACCGCAGTTCTTCAAGTACATCATACTGACCGAGATAGATCAAATAATCAAGTGGAGAACTTAGAGGTCCTGTGTCCGACCTGTCACGAGGTGGAACACTTCCACGCGGGTGACGGTCGTTGGTCTAAGTAGACCTTATGGACGATCCGGGGCTCGAACCCGGAAAACAGCCTTGCAAGGGCAGTGTGATCCCAATTTCACCAATCGCCCTCACCTAGACCCGAAGGTCCAGGGGGGTGAACGGACTTCCAACCGTTCGTGTCCGTTTCAATACATGATCTCTAAGAGAGATCAGTGAACATTCGTTCGACGAGGCAATAGCCTACCCCCTCTCAAAGAGGGATTTGCGCGGCGAGGATTAGGCACGCGGCTTGAGCAACGCCTGCGTCACCCATGCACGCCCAGAAGAAGGGGCCGTTACCGGGGAACGAATTCTTGCAAATCTGGATATCCGTCTTGAGTTTGATGATGCACGCCGAGATGGCGATCAGACGGGCCGTGCTAATGCTGTAGACGGGCTCTCCTTCAGGGTCCAGCGCGTCGCAATGCACGTCATAGGAGTCGTTGTACTCGGGTAGAGGCGCCTGAATGTAGAAGTCCGCGTCGACGTTCTCCTCCCAATACAGGGCGTACGGAGGCGACATCAGGTTTGAGAAGTCCTGAAAGTCGAGCGTCGTCGTAGAAAACTCCGCCGTGAACACGCCATGTCGCCACGCAGTGATATCCAGGTCAATCTGCGAACCGGGTGAGACGGGAGACCAACGCCTGTCATCATCGCGAGAGAGCATGAACACGCGAGCCGGGTACGTCCCCAGGACACCCTCAACGGGTTCCTCATCCAGAGTGATGAGACCGCCATACGTCTCGTCACTCTCCAGGTTGACGGTGAAGACGATGTTGAACTTCAGCGAGTCCCAACCCGTCCTGACCTCATCACCACCCAACTCCATCTTCTCAAGCCGGTCAGCGAAGGGGCTGTTCGGGTTTTTTTGGTCTCCCGTGCTGTTCTCCGTGAACACCCACGCCGGGCACGACTCGCCGTCTGCGATGTCATCGTAGGGGTCAAACGGGAGCGGCTCCTGGGGCAGAGCGGGCTGTTCCTCCTTGGTCGACATGAGAGCGCCGAATTTGAACGGTCCAAGATCCGTGACACCCTCCCCGTTGTCATACACCCCCTGAAGGTTGTCACCCTGGAAGGTCAGCTCCATGACATCAGGAGTGAGCCACTCCACCGTAGCGATGATCCCGCTACCCGGCTCCGCCTGATAGGTGATGGAGGTGGTAGGGGTGAGCGCAAAATGCGCCAGACCCGCCGAATACGTCGACCCAGGAGGGTTATACCCGGAGAGCGTCACCTGACCAGTGGGGTACCCCGAAGTAATCGGCCCACTGCGGTTGACGAAGAAGTGCTGCCCCGTCGGGGCGCTCGACCCGCTATTGCTAAACGGCTGAACGTGCATGTTGTCGCCCTGGATGGAGCCGTTGCCGAAGGTCAACTTCCATCGCGCGTTGCGGACCAACGCCTCCGTTTGGGTCACACCCTCTTCCAGCTCGAAACCCTCCCCCGGAGTTGCCGTAGGCGCAGTGTACGTGTCACCACACCCCCAAAGAACCGCACACACCAGAATCATCCAAAAACGCTTCATCTACTTCAACTCCTCAACTTCGATTCGACCCAATGCCGAATCCAATTCCTACGCCATTCGGCAATCGGGGTAGCAGGATTCGAACCTGCGACCTCTTGTCCCCCAGACAAGCGCGCTAACCCGGCTGCGCCATACCCCGAAAGAGGAGACGCTAGGTTTCCCTAGACCGTCCCTCTGTCGCATATAACCAGTTTTTAACGTGGTGGCCGCCAGTACGAAGTATGCTCTTCTAAGCCCTTACGATGCCCCCTCCTGATACTCTTTCAGGAGGTACTCCAGACTTTCGACACTGTAGCCGAGTAGACCCTTCACGTAACTCTGAGCTTCCTCATAGCCGCAGGAGGCGTGCGTGTAGGACTTTTCGTCTATCCGGTCTGCCCTATCCTGATCTTTGGTCCAGAAGAGGAGAATCTCACAAATCAACTTCTCACGGGTCATGTCGTACCTCTCAGGTTGAACTTCAAAGGTGTCGTACTCTTCAACACCCTCTTGGAGAGACTTTATAGCTCTCTTCTCATCCAGGGTCAAGTCTCTTTTTTTACCGTACCTGTCGGATTTGGAGTAACACATGGCACAACTGCATGTTCTAAGGTGGTCGGCTCTTTTTCGCGCCTGTGCCCACCTGAACTTGCGCGTCGATTCGGGGAAAGTGTACCCCACGATCTTGTAGGCTTTGAGACGCATCCTGTGTTTGTGATGACGTCTCCAAGACTTTGACCTTCTTCGCATACGCACAACCTCGTGAGAAGTTATCGGAGTGACAGGAGTCGAACCTGCAACATTTGGTTACTTAAACCAACGCCTCTTCCGTTGGGCCACACTCCGTTAGGGAGAACCGTGGGTACGGCTTCTCCCCCTGAAACTTGGGTCAGCTTCAGTGGTAGGTGAGAGATAGGGGACCTGACCGGCCCAGTTCCTAACAAGGGAATCGAACCCCAGAAAAGCTTGCGCCAACTTTCAGCGGCCCAGCATAGGTCCTATCTCTCAGTCTGGGTGGCAGGGATCGAACCTGCGGCTTCCTGCTCCCAAAGCAGGCGTCATACCACTTGACTACACCCAGTCTTCGTCTCTCTTAACCGAGAGACGAGAGGTCAGTATTCCGAGAGCTTGTCTCGGAAGGAAGCTACCGGGTCACGCTTGTAGGCGATCGTCGGCAGCAAGGGGTTCTGCGTACACCTGACATCTCTGACCTCGATGTCTATGAAGGATACGCGAACGAACGTTCGGTGATGCCCGTTGCTCATAGGGTCTCTTCTGTGTAGACAGAAGGGACTCAAGAGATACCACATCTTCTCGTCTGCGGTCAAGACGCGGCTCTGGGCCACTTCTTTCCGCGCATAGGAGAAGAGGTCGTGCTTCACCGGGTCGAAGTCCTCGGGATAGGACACCCCTCCGAGCTTGTACTGGACTCCGAACTTGGAGCACCAGATGTAGTTCCTCTCGGGGATCAATTCGACCCTTAGCGAACCCCCGTCGAAGTGCCACTCGTCTGTAGTCGGGAAGGGTGTCCCGCTACGAACCGTCACGTAGCACCAAGAGTCCTTGATGCCTGTGATATCCCTGTCGACCTCGGACAGCCTAAGAATGGTGTCTTTGAGCCAGTCAAGCTCTTCAGGGATGTGGAACTCACCGTACTTGGGACGCAGCAACATTCTCAGAATCATCTGATCAGCAGGCACGTCTTCAAGTTCAGCGTCGACGTTCACTTCAACAGGAGGGTCAAGAGTCTCCCAGTCGTCAAGTGTTTTGATTTTCTGAAAGTTCCTCATGATGATCCTTGTGATGAAGTGAAGCGTGTGGGAGGGATTCGAACCCAAGCTGCAAGCGTCTGTCTAGAAGTTCGCTCGCGGCCCCAATACTCTTCCTTAAAGAGAAGTTACAGCATTCCAAAGCTGCGGCTTACCACACTATAATGTCCCAAGGGACAAACCGACACCTCGGAGTTGAACCGAGGACCTCCGATCTTTTTCGACCGGCGCTCTACCTCTGAGCTAGTGTGGTTTTGTTTGAGGATAGACCCGGTCTCTAGTGTCATTATACCTTATGAGGGTTCTCATGCCCTCAAAGGCGTGAACAAGTTCTAGATACTTAGCTTATCATGAGAACTCAAACAAGGGTGCTAGACGGGAATCGAACCCGCGATCTACGCCGTCACAGGGCGTCGCTTTAACCAACTAAGCTACTAACACCATAGAGCCTCTTGAGAGGCAAATCAACACCCCGGATTCGAACCGGGAACCTCCATCTCCATAGATGGCGCTCTACCATTAGAGCTAGTGTCGTTGTTCTGACTTGAAGTCTATCAAAGGTCGGGCATAGAGTCAAGCGGATTCTCACGTCCGCAGGATATAAACCCAAGTCTCGTCACAGTCTTCGTTGTGAGAATGTCAGGACAGGGTGTCTGACGGGGCTCGAACCCGCTAAAATCACCTTCACAGGGTGACGCATGAACCTGTTTCGCCTCAGACACCATACCGGAGTTTAACACACATTCATTCAGAGGTAAAGCACCTTCTGACCGAATTGACGTGCTTCTTCTAGAGCTTCCTCTTCCGATAAGAAATTCAAATCCAGATACCTTAGAATCAAATTGAACCCGTTCATAACGTTATGTGAAAAGCCGAAGGGATTGTTGTAAAGCCACCACTTCAACTCACTGATCGTCAAGCTAGCCAGCCTCTCTTTCATCTTCGGGGAAAATCTCGATAATGGTTCAACGCATGACCCCAAATATACCTTCAACGCACGTGACCTGATGGCACGTGCCTCATGTATTGCCCTATCAGACAAGGGGCAATGGTACAAGGACAGGGAGCTGTCCAGCAACTTGTACGCCTTGAAGCGGTCTGAATTGCCATAGCGTTGTCGTATAGCCTGGGAGTTAGGATAGAGGTGGTAAAGGAGTTCGATGAGATTATCCATTTCATCTTGATAGGGATTCATGTCTAGTCTCACAGTACGGGTTGGAGTTGCTGAAGGTTCTCCCGGCTAGTCAGACCTACCTTCCCTAAAAAACAGCGGGAAGTGCCCTATTCACCGAGAGAACCCTTTAGGCCGTATTAGGGCCATCGACACTTACTAACACGTATTAGGCGCTTTCATGTCCAGCAACAATGCTCGGAGTTGGTATCGAACCAACGTAGCGTCCCTGTCGCACCCCCGAAGGGGCAGGAGAGCACTACACTCCACGGTTTGACCGTCCGAGCTGACGAGAGGAGGTTCATCCCCCTCTCACAATCCTTATAGCACGTACTCGGTCATCTTTGAAAAAAGAGTTACGAGAAAGCTTCTGCACGGATTCGAACCGAGACGGAGACCTTGGAAGGGTCGAGTGCTGCCATTACACCACAGAAGCGTACTGCGTGCTCTCACACGCAGTGTCATCACTTGGTTTTACGCCACGAACAGGATACCGAGAGGGAGTAGAATTCGGACTCGCCGTACCACCTCAAGGTGACGTACCCCTTCGCCGTTGCCAGCTTGTAGAACGTCCACAATCCGTCACGTTCAAGATTATCTTCAGAGACCTCTTCGGCTTGAAGGATTTGTGACCCTATCAAGTCGCTTAAATCTCCGACGATATCCTCAATATAGACCCATTCGCAACAATCTTGCCAGTGAGTCATGCTCATGGTCAAGCCCTCTTCACAGTGGAAGAGGAGTTCGTCTTGATGGGTCTTAGAGCCATCCCGTCTAAGTACCTCGATACCTTTGACAGTTTTACCAAGCAAATCTCCGAACGACATTTCTCTCAAGGGGTTAGCCATGATTGACTCCTTTAGGTTTGGGTTTGAGAAATCCTTCAACAAATCCCATCCCATTGGGGAGGTCTTTTCGGATAGCGGAGGGGAGAATCGAACTCCCTACCCCAGAGGTTATGAGCCTCGGATGCAACCAGTACACCTCTCCGCAGTAGCCTAGGGCGGACTTGAACCGCCAACCTTTGCCTTATCAGGGCAATGCTCTAACCAATTGAGCCACTAGACTTCAGGCTCACAGGGTTGAGCCATGCCGCTTGAGAGAATCGAACTCCCGACCTTCTGATTACAAAACAGATGCTCTACCAATTGAGCTAAAGCGGCGTATGCCCCGAGGGAGATTCGAACTCCCAACCTTCGGTACCTAAAACCGACGCCTCTGCCAGTTGGGCCATCGGGGCAAGCAGCGTGGGAGGGAATCGAACCCTCAACCGTCGGATTTGGAATCCGGTGCTCTTCCATTTGAGCTACCACGCCATTCTGTTCTGTAACGTTTGAACATGGAGCCCCGTCGGGCACCTTTCACGAGTTGTCTTTCCAACCTGTCACACACAGTCTCAAGCGACCTAACGGGTGTGTTGCTCCGGTCATCCTATTACCCTCGGACTTCACAAGGGTCTCCAGGGTCTCTCACCGTCATGAGGTCGTCTGGAAAGTAGCGCGGGCGAGATTCGAACTCGCACCCTTCCGGGTAGAAACCGGTTGCTCATCCAATTGAGCTTCCGCGCCATATGCTCCTTGAGGGATTTGAACCCCCAACCTTCGCATTACAAAAGCGCTGCGCTGCCAATTGCGCCAAAGGAGCGTATGGGTCGGGAGGGACTTGAACCCTCAATCTTCGGATTAAGAATCCGCTGCTTTAACCAAATTAAGCCACCGACCCATTTACCCCATATCGCCGGGGACCGGTGCACCGTCGTGTACCTCAGCGTGGCCGTCTCTCCGACCTGTCATACCATGCTTAAAGGGCTACGGAGGTATTTCCGCTCCAGATCTTGCCGCCTGGACAGGCTCACTTACGTAGTGTACCTCCGTCGAAGTTCTTTCGCAAGCTAGTCTCTAATAGGAATCAACCCCGCAGGATTCAGGCTAGTGCCCTCCTATCAAGACAAGCTCTGGTGGCAGGAGTCGAACCTGCCACCCTCTTATGCGAGGGTTTTACCTAAAACCAGAATTATCGAACTCACTTCCCCGTTAACCTTACACCGACAACTTAACCTACGAGGTTCGATATGTCAAAAGGAATACACGTCTCAGATTGGAGACGCCGTACTAAGCAGAAAGCTATTCTCTACAAAGGAGGTTCCTGCATCGTCTGTGGGTACAACCGATGTCCAGCCGCTTTGGATTTCCACCATGTAGACGAATCTGAGAAAAAGTTTGCAGTGTCAAACTCCGGTATTTGCCGCGCATGGTTGAAAGTGAAAGCCGAACTCGACAAGTGTGTCTTGCTCTGTAACCGATGTCACATGGAACACCATTACGGTGACCTCGACCTCGACCTCTTCCTACACCAGAGTCCTTCTGTTGACGAGGGTGACCAAGCTCTACGTGAGTCTGGCTTTGATCCCTACTCCTACCAGAAAGAAAAATGGAACGCCAAGACCGGAATGATTACCCCGGAAAACCTTCATCTTTGCACGGATTGCAAGACTCCAGTGTACCGTACATCTAAAAGATGTAAAACTTGTGATGCGAAACGTCCCAGGAGAACCAAGGTTGAGTGGCCCGAAGTGGGCGACCTCATCGAGTTAGTTCAAAAGACTTCATTCGTATCGGTGGCCAAAGACTTAGGAGTCAGTGACAACGCTATACGAAAACGTATCCGAACTAGGTCTGACACAGACCCGAAGGATCTGGTCTAGCTCTGCGGCCCAGACTCGAACTGGGAAGAACTGGTTAACAGCCAGTCATGATACCATTTCATCACCACAGAATACCTTACGTTGTAAGGCTGCGAGAAGAGGATTCGCACCTCAAGTTTCCCTCCCCTATATGGGCAAGGTGTTTTGTCTAAGGTCCATGCTTACTAGGTTCTGCACAGACTCCAAACTACTCGCAGTACACCCGGCACGACTTGAACGTGCGGTCTCCTCGTTCGTAGCGAGGTGCTTTATCCATCTAAGCTACGGGTGCAAAGGGGGTCGTGAGGGACTTGAACCCTCAACCTACGGATTAAAAATCCATTGCTCTGACCAAATTGAGCTAACGACCCTAAGTCTGTGTGGTAGGATTTGAACCTACGGCTTCCTGCTTCCAAAGCAGGCACTCTAACCCGGCTGAGCTACACACAGATAGTAGAACAGTGTTCTACAGTGCTTCGGGAAGGGTTCGAACCTTCCGACCTCCAAGAGAGGGTGACGTTTCATCCTCCGAGATACTAGAGTCTCGGATTCAAAAATCTGGCCTCCTCTTCAACAGGTGAATCTAGTCTCTCCTGTAACCGACGTTCGCCGGGCGCTCTTACCAACTGAGCTACGAAGCAGGCGGAGGGTGATATACTCCTCCAAACGTATACCTCGGACTTGCACCAAGGATCGCCCCCTCAACGGGGGAGCTTTTCTCGTTAAGCTATATACGTCGGCTCAAGCCAAAGAACATGGAAGCTATCCAAAGGTCTCCTTCACAGCGGCTTGCCTGAAGAAGAGTTCAACTGTGAACCGAACCCTTCAGTAGGAGAGGTAGGATTCGCACCTACTCAGCGTAACACATCTGATTTACAGTCAGACCCGGCTCTCTAACTCCGGCGCTCTCCCTCAGTACCCATTCTTTATAGCCTATGGGGTAAAGGCTGTCAAGGTCTTTTTCTACCTTGAGAAGAGCGAGAGGGAGTCGAACCCTCAACTCGGTAAACCGAGCACACGGTTTTCAAGACCGGCTGGCGTGCCTATGCCCATCACTCCAAGTGACCCCTGTGGGTCTGCCTATTCGCACGTCCTCTCAGGTTCCAGTTCGGAACCTTGAGAAGAACCTCTCCGCAGCATAGATTGCGAGTAACGGTGGTCCAAAGATAACGTATACGATGAACAGTGCAATCATCTTAGCTCCTATGCTGGGGTTAGAGGAGAGAGAGGGATTCGAACCCTCGTGCCACCTAAGTGACTCCCGATTAGCAGTCGAGCGCGTTTGTCCTATCTCTGCCATCTCTCCAAGGCGCCCTTTTAACGTGTAGGGCCAGAAACTATTCTCAGCAATAGTCTCCCACGGGTCGTCTTTCCGAGCCAGTCACCTGCTATTTATCCGCCACAGGCTGGCGCTCAGTGCTAGAGCACGGAGACTCCCCTACGCATGTCCCTCGTAGGGTAGGCTTGAGAGAGTGAAACCGAGGCTCTCTCAAGTGAGACGGTAGGAGTCGAACCTACTGATGCAAGGCACGTCGTAAGACCCACAGTGGGGTCACGACCCTTGTCCCAATGACAAGGCTGTCGTCTCGTGTTTTCTATTGGGCTTTTCAAAGATGAGAGGTTGCCCTCTCGACGCTTCAAGTTATACGCATTGTTCAGGTCAGTGTCAAGTGCTTTTTTCAAAGCAGCAGTCTTTTCCTGTGCGCACTCCCTGAGTGCCTATGAGAAGCCCGTAAGAACCTCTCCTGCCCTCACGGCGAACCGTGAGGACAAGAGAGACTGTATGACATCCTTGGCGGGATGTCAACATGTTTTCTATTGGTATTTTCAAAGATTGGGTCCGAGGATAAATCCTCTTCTCCAGTGGTCTCTCGGAGACTTGAACTCCGTCCTGCGGGTCTTCAATCCGCCGCTCTTCCAGTTGAGCTAAGAGACCTTGGAGACGGCTGCCCGTCTCATCTGCACTGACTATAGTTACGGTTGACTCGGTTGTCAACACCTTTTTTTGCTGCTTTCAAAAAGAAAGACCGAACTTCCTTTGGTGGGGAGGTTCGGCCTAGGAGCACTGAGATTCTGTCGAATCACTTACACCACGGCGCAACCTCCAGCGCGTCCATTATGGACGGGGAGACGAAAACCCTTTGTAGGGATAGTCGAACTGGTTGTGGTATAAAGTTTCACGATCTAATCTCTCAAGTGTTTTGGAACCTGTGTCAGGTCCAAGAGTGTACCCTAGTGTTCTTACAAAAGGATTAGCGACTGCCTCTCCTCTTTTCTGGTAGATATAACCCCAGGGGGTCTGACTTCATTCCAACCCAAGACGGTTTTTTTCAAAAACCCAGTTGAGGGGCAGAGCGAGGAAGAAGTCGGCGCATCTCGTGAACCGACTCCTGCTCTTGGTCAAGGAGCGTCTCCAGCTTACGGGCAATCGTCGGCAGTTCCAACTTTTCCGCCAAAGCCCTCAACGTTGTGTAGAGGTTAAGGGCATCCTCTTCCATTGTCAAGGCAATCCGTAACAATCCCGTGGACGTCATCGATCCGACCTCCACACTTGCCAGGGTGAACTCGTAGTTCACGTTGGCTTCCGATCCGAGGTCAGCGAGAATCTCTCTGACCAAAGCGAGATGCATCACGGATTCGGCAGCCTCTCCCTCGAAGAGGGGGGTGAGCATCAACCTGTCCACTCCCCTGCAAAATGCCGCCATATGTCCGTAGGTAACCATAGCGGCCACCTCCACATCAACAGCGGACCGAAGGCCCTCTACGAGCCACTCCAGGCTCTCAGTATCACCACTCATCTTCACCTCCAAACCCGAACGACCCTTGGTCGTCTTCGAGCATATCGTACACGTCGTCTAGACGCTCTTCTTCTTCCACCATGACGTCGTACCCCATCCCCTCCAAATCCGACACTGCTTTGTCCAGCGCCGCCGTCGTAGCGTCTTCATCTTTGGCGTTGATGGTAAATACCAACTGCAAGGTAACCTCTGTCTGCATACTCGTCTCCTTACTTCAATTTCTCGAAGAGTTTGTGATTATCGCCGCATCGGTCTTTGAGGACATCGAGCCAAGCCTGCGACTTGATCTTGAACATCCCCTGACCCCTCTTGTCCGGCACTCCTTTTACGATTACGCCCTCGAAACTCATCCCGGCAAGTGTCGATTCTCGTACAGAAGTTACAAATTCTTCGTCGATTAGACCGTGATGGAGAAGAGGAGCGTGCTCAACCCCTTCAAAAACCTTAAGAAACTCCTCCGGCCTCAAGAGACCCTTCTTGTGAAGGTTCACGTCGAATAGAAGGACCTCTTTATCTTCCTCTGGGTCATGTAGCCCTGCAATGGAGGACGGACCGAAGAACTCGCAGAAGAACACTGCGCGCTCCCAACGGTTCGCTTTGGCTATCTCGGGGAGGATGTCCCCGTACCTCTCCATAAACAAAGGAATCGCTTCACCAAAGGAAGGGTCATTTTCGTCGAGGAGTCTCTTCCTTGTACCAAATTTGTAGAAACCCTGTTTCTTACTCCACTCGGCACGTATGTTGCTACCGTCGAGTTTATCGAAGGCATAAAAAACCCCCGTCTTGATATTACGGGGGATAGATGGGTATGATTTCATGGAAAGTCCTTTCAGGACTGCGCCTCTAAGAGATTAGCGCCTTCCCTTGTATGTGTTACGGTCCTCGGACGACATGGCGCTCATAGCCTTGCGCGTCTGGCGTGCGCCGAGGAGTTTATTGACCTGACGCTTGGTCAGACCCTCGAAGGTCTCTCCCGAGTCCAACACCACATTGAACGTGAGCTTTCTGATCACAGTATCACGAGGCTCCGAGGGAACCCGGTCGAACTTGACCTGACCGCTCTTGGTGGTGGATTTCACGGAGAAGTGTCTTACGGTCTTGCCTCCGATACTGTTGCCGAAGTCGTCCTGTGAAGGACTCGTCGTCAGCCGTGTGACGGGCTCTTGAGTATCGGGGTCGCGTGCCAGGGTGATTCGTGCTGTCATGTTCGACTCCTTAAAGTCAGTTGAGGTCATTTTAGTTTGTCAGCTTTTCGTCTGAGGTACTTTAGCCAGTCCCGCCAGTAATCCCCCGTGCTAAGGAGGATGGTGACAGTAATGTCCATAATAGCTAATACCATCATGAACACGAAGTGTAAAGAGAAAAGTATGCCCCATAAGGACAACATACACCATCGTTTTATTTTTTGCATCATGCAAGCCTTCGGAGAGAATCGAACTCTCATCTCATCCATACCAAGGATGTATTCTAGCCGTTGAACTACGAAGGCAAGGCCCCTACTCAAAGGTAAGGGTTTTCAAGGGGCTTGGCATCTGTATCATGAAAGAGGATTTTCCACGTTCCTCCTTCCCTAACAGCCTCCAGGTACTCTCCAGCCTCGGCAAGTCGAGGGAACCTGCGTTCTTCGACGATGAGCGTCCCGTAGGACTCTACGTCTCCTCTGACATGTCGAACACGAAGGGTCACGTCGCCTTCTATTATGAACTCTACACGAGCCGCATACCATTCCATATAAGAGACAGAAGGGTCAAAAAGAGTTGGATGAGGTGCCGACCACAGTTCGGCAGGAACCGAAAGAGGGTACACCTCTTTATTCATCTCTCTAGCGCGTCTGATCGTCACGGCCCGTACCAAGTCCACATTAGCGTTTTTCGTGCATTGCAACACACGGTAAGCGGCCTCTGTAGCACCTAGATTTAGATACTCTAGCACCAAATGTTCCAGAACGAGAGTATCTTCTCCTAGTTCCGAGAGGAGGTCCTGATACATCTCCTGTTCGGATAGATGAGGCATGTACATTAAAGCCTCAAAAAGGCTCACCGTGTCAGCGTCATACGCTCGTGGAATCGGAACTGTGACTGTCATTGGACTTGGCTCTCTCAATAAGCGTGATTTGGGACTTCAGCGTGGTAAACAGAATGTCCCCTACTTTTACCTCTTGAGCAGGGTCTTCGTCAAGATTCCAGACCTCTTCCTGTCCAATAAAATCGGCTACGGTTTTTGGACCCAGATGCGTCTGATCGTACTGGGACGTCAGGTACGTTCCCGTCACACGGTTCCCCTCGACGCATGTGACCTGGATGGAGGCAACAAAGTAGTCCTCATTGTCAGCCTCCACTTGAACCCTGTCCGTTCTAGTCTTCACCTTATCGCCTACTGCGACGTTTTGATAGTTCAAACTGTTAAACGGATAGACCGTTGAAGCCTTGAACGACCCGTATGTAGGACTCACCACAACGCCCTTCCCACCGGACCGTCCATAACCCTTAAGGTCGATGCCTTCGACGGTACCTTCCTTCCAACCGTCAGGTCCAATTCCCAGGACATTCACCATAGCCTCTTCTTTCGTCATACTCATTACGTACTCACTCGTCCAGGTTAAAAAAAGCCCCATATCAATGTCTTTTTTGATATGGGGCTAGAGGAGCGGGAGGGATTTGAACCCTCGTGCCCTTTGCAGGACCATCCGAGTTCCAGTCGGAGACAATAAGCCAGACTCTGTCACCACTCCGTATGGGACTTATAACACTCTATAGAAGGATTATAAGCCCCAAATCTCTCAAGCGGGTCTGAGAACGTTCTCGTCGTACCACGAGTGCGAGATCTCTCGGACGGGAGAGACCTTGAACGTCACCTCATACCCGAGCCAGGGCGTTTCTCCCTCGACCTCGAAGAACACCTTCGCCGAGACCTTGCCGGGTCCAAGCTTGCCACTGTCACCGTAGTCGACGTAGACACGGTCTCCAACCTCGTACTCTCCTGAGAGAGTACATTTGCCCGAAGAATCACCGCGAACTGTACCCGTCAGGGCGCTTTTGTTACTCATCTTTACTTCCTTTGTTGTGTTGTGTCATCTTGTAGAACAACCTCTGATAAAAGAGGTCAGGGTAGGCTTCCGTTTATCACGAGAAGAATGTAACGAAGTCCATCACTTCTGTCAAGTCGAGAGGAACGAACCAATCTCCCTCGTGAGGCAGGAGAGCGATTCTATTGTTCGTAGTGCTAAACAGACCCACGGGTTGCTCCAATTCCCCAGACAACGCCTGTAGCGATTCAATCAGGTTATCAGGAGACAGACTCATGAACCCTTGGATCTCGTCCGAGTTCTTCGACACAGACGACTTGGCTATAATGACCCGGAACCCTTCGGTGCCCATATCAAACGAGCAGTAGTCGTCCGAGACCTCGTAGAGGGTCTGACTGTACAAGGTACCATACGTCTCGGGATGCCTGAAATTCTTCAAGAGCCCTTTGAGGTCTGAAATCTGAACACTCAGGAGTGACTCCTTATCGGAGCCCATGAAGTAGAGCACCTTCTTGTTCTCGAAGTACATTGCCAAGGGACGACCCAAGACTTCCACAGACTTCGGAACATCAAAGTACCCCCTCTTCAGGGTGTCGTCAATGATAAGGTCTATCTCTTGGCTCTCGCCTGCAAAGAATAGAGGCTTACCCGAATGATGGGGGAGAAGCGAGGGAAGGTCCAACATCGTCATGTGCAGGATGCCTCCCAGAGACTTCATCGCTCCCTGGAACTCTTGGACGCCGAGATTGCTTAGATTCATTGCTTTTGCCTTGTCTTACTTGAGTCGAACGTGCTTCCTCAAGGACCGTCGAGGAGAAATACTCTTCGAGAATGATAGGATCGTAGCGCTTGACGAGAACTTCACGAGCTTTGCGTCTCGCTCGGTAGAGACGACTCATGACCGTACCTACAGGCACCTCCAGGAGAGCGGCAGCTTCCTTGTACGAGAGGTCTTGTACGTCAACCGCATCCAGCACGTCGTAGAAGATACCATCAAGGTGCTCTTCAAGCAAGGCCAAAATCGCTTCTTGTTCCATAGAAGACGTATGGTCTTTGGGAACAGAGGAACCTGCCGAGGTGTAACTTCTGAGAGTGGGTGTATGGTTCTCGACGATCTCGTGGTACTTCTTTCTGCGGCGGTGACGATTGACGAACATGTTGAACAGGATGGTGAAGAGCCACGCTCTCAGGTTCGTTCCCTTCTCGAACAAGTCCTCTTTGACGAGGGCCTTCACCACCGTATCTTGGACGAGGTCTTCAGCAGCGCTGCACGCTCCATTGTACAAAGCGTTGGCGCGGCGGGTAAGAGCTTCTTCGTGCTCTTGAATAGCGGCGAGGAATTCTGCGTTGACGGGAGAGGACTCATTGGTCATATAGGCTCCTTTTCTTAGTTAGTTCGCTTCTTCCACGAGAGTTGACATAATAACAGCACGGTGGACGTAAAGCAAGACTCTTTTACTTCAAATGACGGCGGTCAAACCATGAAAATACTCGATGTGCTCCCTACTCCAAACCCCAATGCGGTTAAAATCGTAGTAGGGGCTTCACTTACGCCTCCTGGGGAGGTCCTGGCAGCGTCAGACAACCCCGACAACCCGTTGTTCCTGGCTCTGTCGGAAAGAGACTCCATAGTGGATGTAATGCTCCAAGGAAGTTCGATCACCGTTGTCTTCGACCCCGATATCGCCCAAGACGGGCGTGAAGAGCTTCATTGGGTTGGAAACCAGCTTAGAATGTTGGAAGAGAGCGACATCCTTTCTCACGGAAAGGACCAAACGGTATTGGAAGACCCGACTCTTCTCCTCATTCAAGAGGTGTTGGAAGTTGAAATCCTCCCTTACCTTGAAAGCCACGGAGGGAGCGTTCGTATTATCGGACGGGATGGTAACGAGATTCTGCTGCGTTACCTCGGAGCCTGTGGGGGATGCCCCGCATCTCTTGGGGGAACTCTCAATGCAATTGAAGGGTTGATCCAAGAGGAAATAGACCCCGACTTGCGTATCCGCTTGGTCTGAGATAGGATTCATATGCGTGTACTCGGGTGATGTTGGGATTTACGACCCCTGCCTGGACCTTCCTAATGCACGGGCGAATGACAAAATTCACGAACGAGGTAAAAAAATGGCACAAACTTATGAAGCTCATGACATCCAAGTCATGGAAGGGCGAGACGCGGTGCGTCTGCGACCCGGCATGTATATCGGCGGTACAGACAAACCCGCTCTTCACCATCTCATCTGGGAGATCGTAGACAACTCGGTCGATGAGGCAATGAACGGGCACGCGACCACGATTGACGTGACCCTCCACAAAGACGGGGAAACCATCTCCGTCAAAGACGACGGGAGAGGCATCCCTACGAGTATCGAGTCCAAGACTGGACGTCCTGCGGTAGAGGTCGTCTTCACGAAGCTTCACGCGGGAGGGAAGTTCCAGGGAGGCGCTTACAAGTCTTCTGGAGGTCTGAACGGGGTGGGCGCGAGCGTAGCGAATTTCCTATCCAAGACTCTTTCGGTCAAAGTCTACAGGGATCAGGTCATCCAACAGCTTTCCTTCGAGCAAGGTATCTTGACACAGGAGCTTGAAGAGGTTGGAACCTACTCGAAGCATTCACGCCAAGGCACAGGAACTGAAGTCACCTTCTCACCGGACGGCGACATCTTCCCTAACGTCCAGTTCGACCCCGACTTCATCCGCTCTCGGCTGGAGATCAAGACCTACATCAACCCTGGACTCCGAATCGTATTCACGGAGGAGTCCACCGGGAGCGTGTACGAATACCACCACCCAGATGGGATCGTCGAATACCTCACGCACATCGTGAAGACGGAGAAATCCACCCCTATCCACACGCCATCGATCTATATCAAGGGTGAACCGGCTGGAGACTACGGACTGGAGTACGAAGTCATCCTTCAGTGGACCGAAGATACCACTGAGACGTGTGAAAGCTTCGTAAACTCTATTCCTACGCCGCAGGGAGGCACACACGAGGCTGGGTTCAGAGACGCACTCTACTCGGCTGTACGGGCCTATATGGACACATCCTCGGAGGTTCCCAAGAAGCTCACCATCCGCGCTGACGATATTCGTGAAGGCATCAAGGTCATCGTGAACGTGAAGACACAGGGAGAGAAGCAATTCCAATCGCAAAACAAGGTCAAGCTCACGAACCCAGAGGTTCAGACTCGCATCTCGGGTGACCTGAAAGTCCAACTGGAGACCTACCTTTTCGCGAACCCTGAGACGAGCGACAGCATCCTCCAACGCATTGTGGCTTCCGCAAGGGCTCGTGAGGCGTCTCGAAGCATCTCCCAGAAGGCGAGGTCACGTAAGAAGAACGCGCGCAAGCTGACGCTGCCCGGTAAGCTTGCTGACTGTTCTTCGGACACGCCCTCGGAGTGTGAAATCTTCCTGGTGGAAGGAGACTCGGCGGGTGGAAACGCGAAGGTCGCTCGAAATAGAGCGAACCAAGCTATCCTCCCTTTGAGAGGGAAGGTCTTGAACGCCGAGACTGCCAAGACCCTCTCGGTTCTCAAGAACAAGGAACTCTCAGGTATTGTTGAGGCGCTTGGATGTGGGGTGGGAGACTCTTTCGACCTAAACGAGCTTAGGTACCACAAGGTCATCTTGCTCATGGACGCGGATTCGGACGGTCACCACATCTCTACGCTGCTGCTGACCTTCTTCTACAGATACATGCCCGAACTCATCAACGCGGGTCACATCTATATCGCGAACCCTCCCTTGTACCGCATCATGCACGGCAAGGACCGGTACTGGGCTGAAACGGACCAAGAGAAAGAGACGCTGATCAAGAAGCTCACCCTGAAGGACGCTCGAAAGAGTATCGAAGTGTCTCGCTTCAAGGGACTCGGAGAGATGATGGCGTACACACTCAAAGAAACCGCCATCGACCCCAGCACGCGTTCTCTCATCCAAGTGGAGATTCCCACGGGTGCCGAGGACGAGACCGACGATATGATCTCCCGTCTCATGGGTAAAGATGCGAGCGCTCGTCAAGCGCTCATTGAGCAGAATCTCACTGATCTGGACTCTCTGGATTTCTGACAGCTTCCATCAATAGCCGGGCCGTATTCAGGGCGTCATCATATCCGTTATGGTGGCGCCCTTCAAATTCCAGGCCGAAGACGTCCAGGGTTCCCATGAGCCCTGTTCGAGTGCGTGTCGAGATTCCACGCTGAAACCGGAAGAACTGAAACATCTGTTTCAAATCTAGACACTGCACGTTCTTGGGAATCTTGACATTATACCTCTCACTCTCCTGGAGAAGCCACTCCGAATCGTCTCCCCACCCCGCCAGACGTCCTGCGACGCCAGCCTTCGAGAAGGCTTTCCAAAACCTCTTGAGAACTTCCTTGGCTCCTCCGGCCTCTTCAAGGTCCTTTAGAGTGATGCCCGTCAGGTCTGAAATGTAATCGGTCAGTTCAATTCCTTCGGGCAGCTTGACGTATTCGTCAAAGAAAGGTACGATAGTCCGTCTTAGGAGGTCGACTTTGACCGCTCCGACCTGGATGATGTCCCTCTGGACGTGAGGCTCGAATTCTAGATCCATGACAATGAGGTTCACAGGCGTTCTCCTATTAGAAGCATACGGGCGAAGGTGCCCACGAGAGGTACAACAAAATACATCTTGCACTTTGCACCAAAAAAGGCTATATTGCAACCTGAATTGAATGAACTGCATAGATCAGCTCGTTAATTCTACTGAGAACATCTTTGAGATGTCTCCTGGTAAATACAACACAGAGGAATTACCCATGGCAGAACAGTACCCAGTCCTTGCACTCCGAAACCTCACGGTATTCCCCGAGAACATCGTGCCGCTCGCAGTGGGAAGGAAACGATCGGTCTCCTTGATCCTCTCCACGGCTGAGATGCCCGAGGGAGATGAGGAAGTCCTGCTCATTGCTCAACGAGATAAGGAGGTAGATAACCCTTCTCAGGACGACCTCTACACTGTTGGAACGGTCGCGAAGATTCTCAAAATCGTCAAGGTCGGTTCCAGCAGCGGCGTTCAGTTGAACGTCATGGCACAGTGCATCAAGCGTGTCCGTCTCATCGATCTGGATCAGACGGGTGAGTACGACATCGGAACGGTCGAAGATTTCCCCATCGCGGACAGCGACCCTCTGGAGGTTGAGGCGAGGTTCCTCCACCTCAAAGAGATCTCTTTGTCGATGGTGGATTCGATCCCGAACGTGCCCAAAGAGGCCGGTCAGGTTCTCACCGAGTCGAACGATCCTCTCAAGCTCGCATTCTTCGTGGCAGGAAATCTGGACATCACCGTAGATGAGCGTCAGGATATCCTCGAACAGGAGGAAATGGTAGACCTTCTCAAGAAGGTCAGTGAGTCGGTTTCCCAGCAAATCGAATCCACCAAGACGATGAAGCAGCTTCAAGAGAAGGTGGCCTCGGAGACCGAGCGCACGCAAAAGGAGTGGTACCTTCGTAAGCAGATGGAAGAGATCAAGAAGCAGCTTGGGGAGGAAGATGGGCTCGAAGGGCTCGTCCAACGTATCGAAGATGCTCATCTCCCCGAAGAGGTTGAGGCGACCTGTCTCAAGCAAATCGACAGGCTCCGTGGGATGCAGAAGGCTTCCTCCGAGTACAGTGTAACGCTCAACTACGTGGAAACGTTGCTCGACGTTCCGTGGTCGGTACAGTCGGACGATAACCTCGACCTCGATGAAGCTCAGGAGATTCTCGACGCAGACCACCATGGTCTCGATAAGGTGAAGACGCGTATCGTCGAGTACCTCGCAGTGCGCAAGCTCAAGAATGATATGAAGGGTCCGATCCTGTGTCTCGCGGGTCCTCCCGGCGTCGGTAAGACCTCGCTGGGCAAGAGCATCGCCCGCACCCTGGGACGTAAGTTCGTGCGCATCAGCCTCGGCGGTGTACACGATGAGTCCGAAATCCGTGGTCACCGTCGTACCTACGTGGGTGCCATGCCGGGGCGCTTGGCGAAGGCTCTCATCAAGGCCGGGACGAACAACCCCGTGATCCTCCTCGACGAGATCGATAAGATCGGAAAGGACTTCAGAGGCGACCCACAGGCGGCGATGCTGGAGGTACTCGACCCCGAGCAGAACAACACCTTCGCTGACCACTACATCGAGCTTCCGCTGGACCTCTCCAACGTGCTCTTCCTCGCAACCGCGAACCAACTGGAAGGGATCTCGGGTCCCCTCAAGGACCGTATGGAGATCATTCACGTCCCCTCCTACACGTCGAATGAGAAGCTCCAGATCGCCAAGAAGCACCTCGTGCCCAAGCAACTGTCCCGTCACGGAATCCTCACGGAGAACCTGGACATTCAGGACGAGGCTCTGAAGCACGTCATCAACAGGTACACCCGTGAGGCGGGTGTACGTAACCTGGAGCGACGTGTAGCCGATCTGTGCAGGTCGGTGGCCGTCACCGTAGCCAAGACCGATGAAAACGAGAGGGCTGACATCCACGTGACGTGTGACCCCGAGTACGTGACTGAGAAGCTCGGTCCCGAGCGATACACCTCCGAGGTCAAGCAGCGTGTGAGTGTTGCCGGAGTCTCCACCGGTCTCGCCTGGACCTCCGTCGGAGGAGATGTTCTCTTCGTGGAGTCGGCAAAGATGCCGGGTAACGGAAAGCTCAAGCTCACGGGGCAGTTGGGTGACGTCATGAAGGAGAGCGCCTCGGCGGCTCTGACCTTCCTCCGGTCCAACGCGCGTGACTACAACCTGTCAAAGGAGGTCTTCGAGGAGCAGGACCTTCATATCCACTTCCCCGCTGGAGCTATCCCCAAGGATGGTCCCTCGGCAGGTGTAACCATCTTCACGAGCCTCTTGAGCACGCTCACGGGCGTCAAGGTTCGGAATGATGTGGCCATGACGGGTGAGATCACCTTGCGTGGTACGGTTCTGCCCGTGGGCGGAATCAAGGAGAAGTTGACGGCAGCACACAGAGCGGGGATCAAGCGTGTCCTCATCCCTCAGTTGTGTGTCAAGGACCTCGTGGACTTGCCCGAGGAGGTCCGTGAAGGTCTTGAGATCATCCCGCTGGAGACGGTGGAGCAGATCCCTGAACTCGCTCTTGACGGACCGCTCCCCTCGGTGCCCGTGATTGAGGGTGGGGAAGACGAGAACACAGGGTCTATCGTAAACTGAGGCTAGACCTACAAACCAAAGAAAGCCTCCGCTTATGTGGAGGCTTTCTTTTGACTATCAAAGGAGACTCGACATGGGATACTACCCTGCGATGCGAATGGTACACATCCTGAAGTGTGATGACATAGACGACTTCTACAAATTCAGGCTCGCCCTCTTCAACTCCCCCGACTGGAAAGAGCTTTGGGAGGATGGAGATATATTTGGAGTCAAGTTCGGTCACACATCCCTCGACGTCCACTTCTATGACCCCGTCGAGCATGGTGAGGACTTGGAAGGAATCTTACCTTACAAGCTGGACCGTGATAAGCCGGGCATCTATGCAGTCGAAGCACGTACCGACCCCTACCTGACGATCCGTTCAATGGAAATCTGGATCAAACGACACCGAGATATCTTGACGGATTTAAAAAAGAGGTTTTATTCGAGAAAACCTGCCCTACATATTGAAGCTACTATCATCTGAAAAAAGCCCCATCTCGAATAGAGATGGGGCTTTTTAAATCTAAGGAGGTTGGTCTCACTCCTCGCTATCATGGAACTCTCCGGTGGACCCTAAACCTCCACGATCTTCCTGCTCGGACCACTCCTCAAGAGTCGTCTCTACGAGATCAGGACGATAGAAGGGGAGAAACAACACCTGACAGAACTTCTCACCGGGCTTGAACACGAGGAAGTCATCTTGGTCCTCCACGTATATGTGAAGATCTTGGTCGAAGGGACATCGAATCGACGTCAAGAGATCGTCTCGGGAGACTTCCCACGAAGTCAGATACTTCTCCATTCGATCAGAATTGTAGACGTCCTCCTTGGGAATCGTACCCAGGAACCGCTTCTTCTTGGACTCCCTTGACAGGTCTACCTGGAGGTGATCTCCCGGACCACAGTAGGAAGGATCTATGATACCGATCGTGTTGGAGATGCGAACGTTCTTCTTACGGGAGGACGAACGGGGGGCAAGTAAGACCCAACACTTCTCAGGGACCTTGAAGATGATACCTGTGTCAATCTTACGTCGAGAGTCATACGGCATCATGACGCATCCCGCATCCTGGGGCAAGGCTATGTCATAACCTACAGACCCCTCCTCAGATAGAATGGGTGTCACGCCGTACTTCCCACAGACTTCAACTTCTATTTTCTCGGGCTTCATAACTTCCTCTGGTATCAGGGTTGAGATTCGTGTCAGAAACGTCTTACAAGAGACTCAAGTTCCAGACAAAGGGCCTATTTCTTCGAGTCAGTCAAGAGTCCAACGAACTGGACAGAATCGAAGAGAGACGACCAAGTGTCCCTGGAGGTTTAGACGTCTCTTCAGGCAGGCTCAACAGTAGAGACCCTTCAACGGTGTACAGGGTCAAGCGTTTTGCAAACCCCTCCGAGTTGAGGTCCTGGACTCCCCACTTCTCTACCACTAGGTTGTCGAAAACTCGCAAGTCAGAGGCTCCCAGTCGACGCTGGAGAAGGCCCGACGTGACAGCGTCTTCAGCCTTGGGTCTGGTAGAGAACGTGCCGAGAGGGCTCTTACGGTCTCCTGTGAGACCTGAGACCACGTATAAAGGGTGAGACATAGGTGTACCCGAAGTAGACTCTCTGACGCCGCGTATGAGGTTAGACATACGGGATGACGAATCCTCACAGGAAATCGTACGCAAATGAAGGGTGTATGAATCTAGGTTGAGGGTCACCACGACCAAACGGCTCAAAAGAGCTTTGGAAGGGAGAGTGCCCGTGACATCAAGGATGATGTGACACATCGTCTCTTCTACCTTCAGCGAAGCTCGGACGTTATAGAATCGTCTCTTGAGTACGGCTTCTAAAACGGAGAAGCCCTCATGGATAAAAGGATGTTCCATGAGGGCCGGGGTCATGCAGGCTGTCTTGGACCGAACTCACGCTCAATGTCTACGATAGACAAGAGAGAGAGACGTCTCAGGACACGCTCAGGGTTCTCTTGTGCGGCTCGAAGCAGGCGTAGGCGGGGGTCGTCCTCATGCACGTCATTCATCGACGCTCGCTGCAATGCGAGAGCCTTCAACGAAACCCAGTTCGTTGCCACTGACGTGTCACGCCTGGACGTCGGTTTTCTCAGATGTTTTCGCATGGTACGTTGGGTCATGAGGATACGAACTTCCCATCTCTGATGGTGCCTACAGCTTTTCCTTGGATGCCAGGGAGAATCATCTTCTGAAGCTCGGGGCTGACCTTGTCCAAGGCAAGGTCCCACACCAGATTGATGATGGTACCTGCGGTGACGTATAAGGGCTGATTGTTGAACACCGTCGGCTCGACGGTCTCGACGAGCTTCCTACCCGATCTATCTTTGAGACGGAGTCGGAAGTAATACACGGGGATCGTCACGCCCACAGGCTTTACAAACTCCATGGGGAACTGGATTTGGATTCTCTTATCACCCGCGATAATCTTGGGTGAGGAGTGGTATCCCCAGTCGACGATCTCGACGTAAATGTCTTGACCTTCGATCATCCTCTGTAGGACGTCTTGCTCGGTCTCATTCAGCGGTACGTAACTCGAATAACGATTCATCTCACTCTCCTTTACTTGCCTTTACTCATAGCATACGGATTTTGTATGCTCTATCTCTACCATCACGTCCACTTCGTACAACAAAGCGGACCTTCATACCTTCCCCGACAGCTTCAGCGTTATCAAGCCCTTCGAAGTCTGTGAAGTGTGCGAAGACATCTGCCTTCGCCTCACGTCCAATAAAACCAAATCCACGATCTTTGTCGTAAAACTTGACTTCGCCTTCCTCTTCCTCCATCGTGGGAGGGGCAACTCGCTCTACTTCAATAGCCTGAAGACCCTTGTGGCCTTGGACCGGCTTGAAGCGAACCTCTTCTCCTCCCAATAGCATGTCACCTTCAACGTCAGTGACATGGACAAAGTAATCTTGATCTTCGACCTCTACGAAGCCAAAGCCTCGTTGGTAGTTGAAGAACTTTACTTTTCCTGTTAGTTTTTCCATATCACCTTCGCCATCCGAACGGTATTGCCAAGACTCAAGAGTGAATCTAGTTCAAAATTCCGAGTCTATAAGAACAATAGCGTTACTCGGAATCCCCCGTATTTTCAGGCGATCCTAGACGTCCAAGGAAACTGCTGACCGAGAGCGTTGCAAGGTACTCGTCTTGCAGTTTAGCCAATTTGGAGTGAACTGACTTAACCTCGTCTTCATCTTGAGTATCGACTTCAAGGAAGAGACCTTCAAGTTGAGCGCGCACCATGACATGGGTCATCATTTCGTGGATCTCGTAGAGTGTTTGAATGTCTTGCTCTTGGTAGTCGAGGCGCTTTTGATGTTGAGAGATGACAGGAGCCACTCTCTCGTTGAGAACTTGAGTAACTTGACGGAGGCCGCCCGACAACATCTTCAAAGTCTTCCGTATTGCATCTGACATCAGTCGTCTCCACTGGGAGGGGTTCGGAACACACCTGGACCTATGTAAGGGGTGTTGTCCCGGTAAGGAGTGTTGAGACGGCTCTGGAAGTCATCCGAGATGTCCTGTGCAGGTCGTACCGTGCCTTCCTTCGCCACAAAGTTCAGGATTCGTTGTGAAGGAGCTTCGCAGCATCCCGAAGACACACACACAGCGATTGCGTCTCGTGCGGTAGGAGAGCTACAGATGATTTGATACACGTGCTCTTCAGGAAGCGTGTTCAGGAAGCACTGCCCCTGACTAACCCAGAAGCAACACGGATCACACGAGGGCCTGTTTATCACCGGGATAGAGACCTTTTTATCGCCACATTCGTCACTCATTCGCTGTCACCCTCACTGCCATAGATGAAGCCCCATTCCATTTCATCGTCTGAAATCACTTCATAGATAGACTGAGTGCTACGAGGATAAAGATCTTCGTCTCCGTCATCCATTTGATCAAAAGAACCCACCTTGTACCCTGGACCGAAGGGGTCCTCCTCGCGCCAGTCCTCTTCAAAGGTCAAATCGGCAGTGTCAAAGTCGAGTTCATCTTCTCCCATGACCGCGATGCGGCGGAGGAGTTCTCGAAGGTGTGCTCCAGGAAGGTTCCTTTCTTCGGACACCTTCAAGAGCTTCACGGCGCCTTCCTCAGTAAGGTTGACACCTTCGAGTTCAGCAAGATACTTGATCACTCGAAGTCTAACCTCTCCTTGAGGAGGGTTAACGGCCCAAATCTCGTCGAATCTACCCGGTCTCTTTAGGGCGTCAGGTAGAAGCTCAAGATGGTTTGTCGTCGCAATGAGGAGGGGGATGTGATTCTCAGATTCCTCGAAGAATCCAAGGAAGAAGTCGAGGTCTCTTGCTCCCATACGGTCCAAGTCGTCTACAATGAAGATATCCGGGCTCAGGGTCTCAAGGACTTCCAAGAGAACATGGATAGACACCCTGGAAAGGATCTGCACTGAGATCGAACAGACGCGACCTTGAAGCTCTCGACCTGCTTGCTGTGCCAGGGTGCTTTTCCCGGTCCCTGGAGGCCCGTGAAGGATCACGGAACGTCTCACACCTGCCTCAATGAACTTGCCCCACCTATGGATGAGTCGGTCCCCTTGGTCACCTTCATAACGCCAAGGAACCTCAGCTTTTTCAGAGAATGACAGCTTCTCAGCTTGGTCGTCGTAGTCAACCTCGATGTGGCTCCCGTGAGGTCGCCATAGAAGCTCTCTCAAGTCGGCTAGAATCTTGGTGCGATCGGTTACGAACTCAATAGGAAGCATGATGTCCGAGAGCGCCTCCTGGTACTCCAACCAGAAGAAGAAGCGACCGGGCTCGTACTCGTACTTCCAAACTGAACGGGAATTCGTATCCTCATCGTCATCCCTGCACACAAGAAGTGTCTTGGCTAAATCCAAGAGAGGGAGTACAATCTCCCCGGTCTCCAGTTCCATCAAGAGCACGCTATCATCGGTGAGGGTCTGGAACTTGGACTGCGCCTCGGACATGCTCTTTTTGGAAATCAACTTGGGAGGTGCGACTAGGTCAGAGATGTGCCCCGTCAGGTCAACCAGCGCTCCAAACGCGGCTACAGGATTGGGTTCTTGTCTGATGGAAAAGTACAGATCTGCTCCCCGTTCCAGACTCTTTCGAATCGTACCCAATCGGGGAGAATTAAGTGATGTCTTGAGCTTTTTGATAGAGTCTCGAAGACTGAGGCCGTCACCGTCAAAAGGTCTACTCATTGAAAAATCCTTTAGCTCTTGGTATAGGGAGCATAGCAATAAGAGCACCCCGAGCCACAGGCAAACTTAGGGCCTAGGCATGGGTCTACACTTAAAGAACAATCGCACTCGTCTTCCCTTCGCCCTATAGTTGAAATTCCGAAGAGATCCGTCAAACGGTTTCCGTCAAGACATTCTGCACTTCGGAAGGGTGCTCCTACATTGACAAGCAAACTGGCGTCAATGCCGCAAAACCCAGGTTCAAGGTCTGCCGCGTCTATAAGAAGACGTGACAAGACGTCGGGACGGGATAAGCCTTCATAGTCGTGTCGTGGGTCATGGAGAAGGGAAACATCCAACCTGAGTTGGAGGGACCTTACTACCTCACATAGGTCAAGCCATCTTTGGTATCTTACAGGATTGACAAAGAGATCCGTGGGAACTGGCGAGAACCTTACACAAACCTTGTCGGCTCCCACAAGAGCTACAAGGTCACGAAGACCCTGTAACTGAACTTCGAAGGAGGGCGCCCTAGGCTCGATCTCTTGCCACCCTGTGATGGTCACGGCAGTGTACACGCGGTAAGGGGTCAACCACGTCATGAGAGGCGTTACGAGGGCTCCAGGGTGTTTGGTCCAGAAGAAGAGGGTGTGTACCTCCCCTGGGTCCAAACTCCACGCTTTCATGAGACCGTCTTCAGGGTCGGCAGCAAAAACAAAGCCTTGGCGCGTGATAAGGTCACGAAGCCAAGGCTTGTACCAGTGAGCTACGTCTGTCCATCTAGAGAGGGATAGAGGTAGGCCACGGTGGAGGAGAGAATGTAGCATTACTTTTCGGTGTCTTTAGTCTTTTTAGCTTCTTTCTTAGCCTTACGTCTCTTCCAAAGGAACGCATAGCGAACGTACAGTTGAAATCCTACGAGACCTAAGAGGCTGAGCAGGATGATCCAGGCTATAACTAGAACGATCACACCAAGTATTGTTTCCATCATATGAAATCTCCCTTAAAACTTACGAGGTGAACGGCGGCGTGAACGTGGAGAATTCTTCGTCCTCTTGCGATACCTCTTTTGCTTCAGCTTATGCTGAGGCTTCCTACGTTGTCTCTTCTGCTGCCTCTGTCTCTTCCTGCGGGAAGCTGGGTCCGACCTCAACTTCTTACGCTGTCTCTTGTAGTCTGTGAACCGAGACTTCTGGGTCTTCTTCTTTAGCGCTTCGACGACATCATCATCATCATCATCGTCCTCGTCTAAATCGACCTCACCTGCCTCTCTTGAAGAGTCCTCGTCATACCAATTGGAGGAACTCCCTTCGTCGGCATCGTACCAGTTAGACTCGGGGCTCTCCGCAGGTGCTGAGTCGCACCCACACCCCTCCTTGGTGTCGTCGGGTTCACCTTCACCACAGCCGCAAGAGCCTCCACAGGAGCACTCCCCGTCCTCACAAGCCTCTCGGAGAAGGCTTCCGAGCTTGAGAATTTCCTGTGGGAAGTTCTCCTCAACCGAGGAGTACATCGCACGTTGAACTGGAATGTCGGTTTCGGACCAACGTCCACTCTCATCACGCTCGAAGGTAAACGAGCGTGTCATATCAGGGAAGTTACCTTGAGGCATTTCATTGTACTCGAAAGAGGTTGAGGGGTAGCTTCGACGTGCCTCTTGCCACGCGTCAGCCTTCATTTGCTTTTTAAAGACGTAGAAGACATCAGCGGGAGTGTAATACCTCGCAGTGTTGCTGTCCTCTCGGAACTCCAGAAGAGTTAGCGCGCCCACCGCCTCCCAGTTGGGAGTGTACAGGAAGTCCCGGTTCAAGGCTTCCAGGTACGGGGTTACATCTGCGGGGTCATCTTGAGGGTAAGAACCTTTACCGACCAAGTGCGTCTCCGCATTGACCACAAGATAATAGAGATACGTGCCAGTTTTGAGATAGAACATGTAAGCCTCCGGGCCGTCAGTCTCTGGATCTAAAGGTAAAATAGTGAAGGGCGTTTCCCCATAACAGGAGAAACGCCCTTCATTCACTTCATATCAGGAGGACCCTAACCTTCAAGCTCTTGATTCCAGTAGAAGTAATCCCTCCACGCATCTGGCATCGAACTCTTGGTGAGAGTGAACTCAAGGTTGTTCACTGCCTTCGGTTGAACCGGCTCTTGGAGAAGGCTCAAGCCCGCCTCACGGGGGGTCTTGTTGGCCTTCCTACCGTTGCAGGACTGACACGCAGTCACAATGTTCTCCCAGGAGGTTGCTCCTCCACGGGAACGAGGCATCACGTGGTCGAACGTCAAATCACGAATACGGAGCTTGTGTCCGCTTCCGGCCTTATATCCGCAGTATTGGCATCGGTACTCGTCGCGCGCATAGATATTGGCGCGGGAGAACTTGACCTTCTGACGGAAGACGACGTACTTCACGAGGACGATGACAGAAGGAACCTTGATCGTGAGCGACGGGGAACTGACGTCCCAGTCCGTGTACTCTTCGACGACGCGTGCTACGCCTCGAACAAGGTAACCAATGGCATCCTGCCACGTAACGAGTGAGTGGGGACGGTAATCTGCATTTAGAACGAGCGTGTCAGCCACGGGGTACCTCCTTATTATGTAGTGGCTAGAACAGACTGTAAGACGAAGTATAAAGCTCTGCATGTCGAGAAGTCAAGTAGCTCGGACTAGAAATCCGGGCCTCCCCTCGCATAGTGAGCTTGCGCATGTGAAAGCGTCTGATCATGTAAGGTCTCCAGTTGGTTCTAAGAGAGAGTCTTTACTAAAAGACTCTCATGAAGTCTAAGGCTTGCGACCGAAGTCTTCCTGACGGATATCTGCCGAGAGAGGAACCTGATGTTCCCGTCTACGACGTACTCTATCATAGACTTAACAGATAGTCCACATGTTTTTGTTTCCGCCCTCATCCCTTCTCGGAATTCGACGTGAAACCCATCGGACTTCAGGAGCACTGTGGTGCTCACATCGTGGACCGTTACCGCGACTACGTGGTCCCACACAGCCCCCTCAACTTCTACATGAAGAGGGAAGGTCATGACCTGTGAAGGTTCAAACGTCTTCTTAAAGACCTTGACTATATCTGCTACTGAGGGCACTTCCAAAATAGACACCGTCAACCTCCTGACATGAAAGCTAGAATCCTCTGCGTCAAGATCCTACTCGCCACGTTACAGATTTCTTGTTTCAGCTCGTCGTCATCGTCCGCAGAGTACAAGAATCCAAGAGGCGTCTTCGCCCCTCCGGCCCCCTGCTTGCCTCCCGCATACTTCTCACCGAAGATACGTTGACAGAAGTCATGCACGTTGATAGCCGAGTTCTTCGACCTCACAGAGGCTTCAATGTGGTCACCCACGATCGCATGGATCACCACCGTCTCGACACCTTCCATCCGCATGAACTCGTCCGCAATGAGAGGCAAAGCGTCTCTCTTCTTACGGGTAAGAGACCCCAAGGACGAGATCAGCATCGAATCCTGCAAGACCTTGTTATTGACCGACATGACCCTCAAATCATACAGATAGGAAGGCAGAGAGTAAAGCATGATCTCTTGAAGCTTCTTCCTGTCCACCTTTGTGATGAGGTCGGAGTGGGCTTGGATGTCGAGTGACCCTCGATTCTCGGACAAGAGGTCGGACGTGTCATTGAGGAGGCCGAACAATAGAGCAGTAGCGACCTGTACCCCACGGTCAGTGCTCCAGTCTACACCAACCTGCTGCAAGTGGTCCCATACAATCGTCGAACAGGAACCCACCGCGCGAATGTCTGTGACAGGAAGGTCCAAGTCAAAATGATGGTGGTCCAAGACCACGTGGAACTCAGGGAACTCGTCCTGAAACCCTGTGTTTTGAGGGACCGTGTCCACTACGATCACGAGGCCATAGTCCTCGTAATCATACTTTGGCTTGTCCTTGAGTTGGATACCCAACACGTTCCTCATAGTGAGGTTCTGAGGGTGGGAGACTTGACCTTTTGCGATGATCTCAGAAGAGATGCCGTACCGTGCCTCCAAAAGCCACTGAACACCCAACGCGGACGCCATAGAATCCGGGTCCGGGGTGTATTGCATCGTAATGACAGCTTTCGTCTCTTGGTCCAACTGAGAAAGGTACTCGTGCAGACGCTGAGATTCGGGGCTGACGAAGAGGTCTGTATTACCCGACTCGTCGTCTTGTTCTGAATTACCGCTCATGTAAGGCTCCAGTAAGGGATGTTCAATGAGACGTCGCTCAGATGAATCCCTTCAAGGAAGACACCTTCTTCACCGGAGAGGGGTCAGCACCCTTGGTACCTGTCTCCCGGTTCGATAGCTCGTTGCGGAGCGTCTCAAGTTTTACGGATCTCATCGCCTTGGAGGACAAATCCTCTTCAGGGTCGGAAAACCGGGTTTCCAGTTTCAAATCAACAAGCTCTTCTACTATCTCTCCGAGTTTGAGAGCTTTGAGGTGTGAGACATAGGAGGATAACCATTCAGGTTGCGTCATCGTTCTCCTCCCCTTCGCCTTCCTCGGGGAATTCGAAGTCGTCTTGCGCCATCAAATCGAGGTAAGTCGAAATTTGACCCAGAATATACCCGGACTGCAAGAGATAGTCAAAGTAAATCTCGGTCGTCTGCGAGTTTTCCCAGAAGAAGCTCGCTTCGATCTTGCCAGGGCTGCCAAACTTGAGGGTGAGGTTCTTCCAATCGTTAATCGACAAAAGGAACGTGTCTTCTTCTGTCTCTTCAAAGCCGTATTTACCTAGAAGCGCTTCTACGTCCTCTCGCAAACACTTGTGTGTCAGTTTCCAACGGTACGATGCCATGTCAATCTCCAGTGTGAGGGAAAGGCACAATCTTGGGGCTCTTTCCTGTCCATTCTTTCATTTTGCGGGCTGCTACGTCGTAACCATGGTCTATGGCACGATCCTTGTTCTTGGCGCCGAAGTGAATCTTCGAGAATCCCAACGGATGTTCGGGGCAGATCACATTGAGCGATACCGAGCGAAACTTGGGGTCCGAGTTCCTCTGAGCGAAGAGGCGGAGGTCTTTGAGTAAGGGATACGTCGTCGCCAACTCGGCAAGCCTCCATACGGTCTCGAAGGGGGTCGTAGGGAGAGGGGCTTCTTCGTAGGGGACGTGCATGTGAACCACGCATATCTCCGTTGCTCCGAGCAAGAGGGCCGCCTTGAGGGGTTGCTGCTGAGCAAACGCTCCATCCCATACCTCTTCTCTCCAAGGAAAGATACCAGGAATGGCTCCAGAGGCCATAAGAGCGTCCATGTTCAATAAGGAAAGGTCGTATGAGGAAGAGAGACTATCCTCCATCTCCGGGGTGATCTTTGAACAAAAGAGACGTGACCTCCCGGTGCGAATGTCAATCCCCGTGATCGCCATGAGCTTGTCCGAAGAGTAGACGTCGAAGAAGTCGATCTTTTTATCCAAGAACTTCTCCAGGGGCGTCGTGTCGACCAAATGCGTCCACGTCCACGGCCTGAACCAATCCTTCGCGGGTCTCATCCGGTAGACGTCTCTCTTACCGATCACCTTCCACATCTCGCACAAGTCTTCAGCGGGAAGACCAGATACCCACCCGGTCCCGTTGATAGCTCCTACGCTCACCCCCAAGACAACGTCAGGCTCCCACCCGCTCTCTTCAATAGCTTTGAGGGCTCCAGCCTGAAACGCGCCGTGTGCGGCTCCAGAAGACAAAAACAGGACTTTCATGATCTCACCATTCTAGTAGAGGCGCCATGTATAGGCGCGTGGTCAAAAGAGGGGACATAAAGGGGAAGAGAAAAAAGATTTAAGAAATCTCAGCTAAGAGACTATATAGAACGAGACAGGAACACGAACCCTGATTCAAGGATGGACACATGAAATTTCTCCAGAATCTCCTTCGCATCGAACCCATTCTCCGTCGTATGGGCATGACCCTTAGCGGAGACGCTGCACATGTGTCCGTCATGGCAGGAGAGACTCTCATCACCCTTACCCGAACGAATGGGAAGAGCTACCTCATCTCATCCCTCATGCCGTACCAGGAACCGAAGGAGCTTCAGACTCTGGAAGAGCCTACCTCCGAAGAGCTTCTCAGCGCGATTCAGGAGGCTCGCTGACGTTTTCTCTTGCGATCCCTAACACAAGCCTGTACTTGTCTAAAAGCACATCCACACGACTACGAATGGAGTTCTCATGTCCCAGTACCTCATCAAAAGTAACGACGACGACGATTCTACCACGTCATTAGGATCGCAAATCGTCACTGCGATCTTCGTTTTGATGATCGCAGCGATCGTCAACTCGGTATATGAAACCAACGTGCTCATCTTCGATGCGTGGGGAGACCCCTTCTGGCGGGGAGTCTCCTTCGAAGCCCTTACCACCCTGTGGTGGATTCCTACATGGGCCTTCGGGATCAACGTCCTTTTCATCCTCTACCAGAAGTGGGCGAAGGGGGTTGGCATCTTCAAAAAGTCTCCGGGCGATGTTCTAAAGGTGGGGTTCGTCGTAGCCCTTTTGGCGGGTATCTTCGAAGAGTTGATCTTCAGGTGGCTCCTGTTCCTGGCAGCTATCGCAGGTATCGCATTCAGCAACCTCATCTTCTGTGGTTTGACCGAATGGCTCTACACGAACATCATCCTTGTGGTGGCGAACTTCGGTACAGGTCTCCTGATTTCAGACCTTCTCATCACGCACCCTGGAGGATGGCTCGTAGGCGCCGCGATCATTTCAACAGCAGCCGCGTTCCGCTCGCACCATGCGTACCAGGGACTCTTGGGTTGGATTGACTCTTGGTTCTTCGCGATGGCGATGTTCTACATACTCTTCAACCACGGTATCCTCGCCTGCATGATCGCACACTTCACATTCAACATGGTCGCCGCGATTACCTTGGCCTTCATGACCATGCTCTTCACTGACCACTGAAGAAGGTTTTTTGAAGAAAGTTTTCAAAAACCCAGGTCCCATTGCTATAAGGATTGTGAGAGGGGGGACAGCAACCCCAGACAAACCAAAAGACGCTGACTTTAGGAGACTGACATGACGACGAACTTCTCGGTGAACCTCTGGGGCTCGAATCCCATGAACGACAACGATGACTGCTGGACCGGGCTCGACTTCAAGACCGAGGAAGAGGCGCTCAAGTGCTACAACAACGTCGAGGACCACTTCGAGGACTACGATCTTGAGGGCACGCGATACGTCGAGGTCGTCTCCAACACCACCAAGAGCGACCTTCGGGATGTCCGTGAGGTCTCAGGGTACACCACCACCTCCGACGCTCCTGATTGGGAGCGTGAGATGGCGATGGAGGCCGGGATGATGGGAGGCTTGGACTCCTACAACGACTACTACGGCTACTGAGTCTGAAGGGCTTGTAAGACCAAGACGGCTCTCTTACTGGGAGCCTTCGTAAGGAACCCCCCTCTACGCCCTTTAGCGTAGGGAGGGGTTTTCCCTTGAGAGGTATACTGCTCTTGGGTCGGGTCCAGGAGGTCCCCCTCGGAGGTCTCTAGCCACCAGTGGCAGACGCCGTATTCGTCTCGTGCGCGCACTGGAAACCAATCTGAGGTACTGCCCCCTAAAGAGTGGTACAACGCCTCAGACGCGACGTAGCAGTGTCCTGACAGTCTGTGGGGACCTTTGAATCCCTTCTTGAGTAACGAAGGCGTTAGAATACCCTGAATACGTTCGATGAGGTCTTGCATCATTTGCAGGCTCCATTCTCTTTTCCTAAAAAACCCCGGTGTCATTTAATGACACCGGGGTTCCCTTATGCTTCAACAGTCAGATTTCAGAAGTGTCAGTCGTCTTCGGACTCGAAGATGTCGACCGTCTTCGAATCCGTGATCATGCACGCCGTCGTGATGCTGATCCCAGCGACCGAGACCGCGTTGGTAAGAACTTGAGCCACCACGCGTGTGGGGTCGATGACTCCAGCCTCCATCGCATTAGAAATCTCACCCGTTCTCGCATCATACACTACCGAAGAGTCCTGCCTACGCGCCTCATTAAAGAGGTACAAGCACTCGAAGGGCTCTCGTCCAGCGTTGATCATGATACGTCGAAACGGCTCACTAAGGCTGTCACGCAGAAGGTTGTACCCATGCTCTTCATCGAGGGAATCGAACGTCACATGAAGGTCTCCCGCGTCTTCCGTGGTCAGGAACTCCAAGTAGTCCGAAACCTCAAGGAGCGTTGCACCTCCACCTGGAACAATACCCGACTGTACAGCGCTTTGGGTCGCCGACAGCGCGTCTTCAACACGTGCCTTGTACTCCTTGAGTTCAAGCTCGGAGGCGGCTCCCACCTTGATCACTGCGACGCCTCCCGACATCTGAGAGATCTGCTGCTGGTAGAACTCACGATCATGCTCGGAACTTGCCGAAGAAAGGCGGCCTCGAAGCTGACGAATCTTCTCTTCGACGTTCCCATCCGAACCGTCGCCTCCAATGAACGTCGTCGTAGAGCCTGTGACGTGCACGGAGGCCGTGCTTCCCAGGACGATGCTCGCGCCTGTGTCTTTCAAGTTCACGCCCGTGGTGTCCGAGATGACCATACCATCTGTAAGAACCGCGAGGTTCTCCAAGATCTGAGCGCGCTTCTCACCAATGCGAGGAGCCTTGACCGAGCACGAGGACACTCTACCCTGAACGTGGTTCATGACCACGACTTGACGAGCGTGACCTTCGAGCCCGTGCGACACGATCAAGAGAGGACGTCCACTCTCCGCTGCAAGCTCCATAGCAGGGACAACCTCTTGAGGAGCCGTGATGGTCTTGTCTGCCACAAGGATGAGAGGAAGCTCCATGTGGATGTCCACACGCGAGGGGTCCGTGAGGTAGTCAGCGGTCTCAAACCCACGATCGAACTGCATCCCCTCAGAGAAGATGAGGGTCGTGTCCATACTCGTACCCTCCTCTACTGCGATCACTCCGTCTTTGCCTACCATCTCCATTGCCTGAGAGATAAGCTCTCCAAGAGCCGTATCGCCGTTCGAGGCAAGCGTCGCGACCTTGGCAATCTCCTCTGCCGTCTCCACGGGCTCCGAGTAGATCTGGAGGTAGAGGAGGGCTTCCTTGAGCCCCTTGTCCATACCACGCTTCATGAAGATGGGGTGCATACCACCGGACACTGCGGTTCTCGCTCTACCGAAGATCTCTTGCGTCAGAACCATCGAAGACGTCGTACCATCTCCAGCCTCCTCAGCAGTACGAATCGAGCTTTGCTTCGCGATCTCGGAGCCGATCTTACGTACGTCATCGAACTCAATCTCACGAGCTACCGACACACCGTCCTTTGTGATGGCCGGAGGACCGAACATCTTCGACAGAGTGACATTGCGACCCGACGGTCCTAGAGTCACTCGAACAGCGTTTGCTGTATCATTGATGCCAGCTTGAAGCCTCTTGAGCACTTCATCGCCGAAATAGATTTTCTTCGCCATACTTCTTCCTCAACTTTTGGGTTTAATACGCACTTGGCACATGGTCAGAACGACCCGTGCCGAAGAGTCATTCCTCTTCAGTCTTCGTCTTTCCGAGCAATCGCGCCGTCGATTCCTTCTTGGGTGAAGGGTAGGTCAATCAGCACGTAGTCGAATGGCTCGCTAGGGTGTCGCGTCATATCAATGCAGCGCCACTCACATCCAGTGTTCGTGTCAACCCCTGTCATGGGTTTGTGGTAGTGGCCAAAGAACCAACGGTCGGGGGCGACGGTGTGAAGAACTTCTCGGAGGAACTTCATATTCGAGTCAATGAAGAGTTTTCCACCCGTCAAGAGACATGCCTCTCGCACGTCGAAGCCTTCTGCGGCTTCGTGCGTGATCACGGTGTGAATATTCTCTGGACCGTAGGCTTCGATTGCCTCCAATATCTGTGTCATCTCGGGGTGGGAGATGTTCTCCTCGGGGAACCAATCCAGACCATGCGTACGGTAGAGCTTGTCAATGCTCTTAGCTCCTCCAATGAAGAGGACTCCGTCTACAATAGACCCTCTCGGCATGTACGTCCAACGCTCTAACAGACCTTCCCAACGGTCAAGACCTGGAGGAGTGTGGTCAGGAGCGAACCCCCAGTTTTCCTCGTCTCTCTTCTGGAGAGTCCAGAAGTCTTCGTGGTTCCCATCAACCCAGAGACAGGGGTGGTTGAACTCCCTCATCCATACGGCATGGCGAGGTTGACGAGGCCAGAAGCCAAAATCGCCCACCTGAATGAGAAGCTCAGGCTCCCCATGCTCCTCTACGATTCGATCGTAGAGAAGACTGGCATAGTTCCACCTACCGTGAAAGTCGCCCATAATCAACGTTTTCAAATCTAACTCCTTGCAACTCTAGACGTCACGTACTCACCAAGGAAGATCATTCTCATCCTCGAAGCCTGTGTCGTACTTGGATATCTGGCTTTTCTTGTCTTCGTAGCTTTTCAAAGCTTCATGTCTAGTCGAATACGCGAAAGAGGACATGTATCCCTCTCCCGTGTCTGACTTCAACAGGTAAGAACCGTCAGCGTAACGGAAAAGTTCCAGGTCTCTCCCTTCCTTCATCACCCTCTTGGTGCCAGGGAAGCGACGCGACGCGTACCCGCCCGAATACACCAACCCGGCGAATCCGCCCATGCCCCAACTATAAGCGGGAAGTGTTTTCGTATTGTCACGGATACGTGCGATCCTAGCTAACACACTCTGTGTCAGAGGAGACATGAGACTCATCGAAGTCAGAAGCTTGTACACGGCTTTCCACTGCGCTTTATCGTCAAGACGTCCATCCTCTAAACGTCGTAACTCTCCCAGAAGAGTATCTTCTTGAGCACTTCCCAGGATGTTACGGAGGTGAGGGCGAAGTTCTGGGTGCTTGTAACCTAGGTCAATGAGGGCTTGTTTAAAACGCATGTGTATCTCCTAAAAAAAAACGGTCAGGGGGGCAAACCCCTGACCGTTTTGATGTAAAGTTCCGGCTCAGATTGTCGAAGAAATCGTGAAGCGGATGTCGATGAACAAGAGAGGGAAGACCGGGCTGTAGAACGCTTCGACGTTCAAGAGCGTGGGGTCGTTGGGGTCAGGAGTCGCCGAGACGCCCGTGAAGGCTGTGATAATCTGAGCTTCCACGAGGGAGTTCAGAAGACCCGTCAAGGCAAGCTCAACATCCTGTGCTCGTCCCGTGAGGAACTTGAGACCGATGAATCGGTCCAACGAGGCGCGTGACTGACGCTGCACGAAGTCTCGGATGGCGATGACAGAAGGAATCGACGTGAGTCGGTTCGACACGTTGGTCGTAAGACCTTGACGTACTCGGAGGAACGGGGTAGCATCCTCAATAACCGTGACACCCGATACTCCGAGGTTGTTAGCCTCGATGTCGTCAAGAGAACGGTTCAAGCGGTCGAAGCCTGCCAAGGTCTGACGCGTCATGGGAGTTGCGACATCAAATGCAGGACTTACGGTGACACCCGCAAGAGCAGAAGCGATGAAGCTTCCGTCCACGATGAACTGCGTCGACTGACCAAGCTCGTCCTGAAGAGAGAGGATAGCAGAGTCTGGGTATACCAGAACCGCACGCTCAGAGTTCAAACCACGAGCCAAAGCTGCTGCATCAGTTGGACGAGTTCCTGACGCCGTTCCGAAGAATGCGCGTAGCTCGTTACCGTAGCGAGGAGAGCTTTGAATCTCAGCGAACTTGACCACCGCAGCGAAGACCGTGGGGTCTGTCGTCAAAGGGATAATCAAGTCAGGACGTAGGCCACCCGCGAGAGGACGACGGAGATCGTCAACCGCTTCGATGAATGCCTGAGCCGTCGCGGTCTGAGAGCCTGGAGCCTTCTGGACCTGACGGGCAGCTACTACACTTGCCCCGTTCAAGAGAGCAAGGTACGCTCCCAATGTAAGGGGGTTATCGGGAGACAAGGGACCGTAGTTCTCTGCAACCTCGCGGAAGCGTGTGAAGAACTGGGTCGAGAAGTCTTCCTTCGTGTAGTTGTAGGTCATGTAGTAGAAGTCACCTACGTTGGGCTCCTCACCCGACTTGTCGTAGGACTGTACAACTGCGGTGTCTCCCGTTGTGACGTCTGCAAGAGACCTCACGATGAGGTCCACTCCAGGAAGGCTCTTGTTCACGATTGCCGAACCGGTAAGCATTTGCTCTTCGGAGACCAACGTGAAATCCTGCCCTGCTGTGTAAGACCCGTCTTCGGAAGCCAGGACCGTGAAGCGGAGACCCGTGACAGCATCTGTGTAGGTCTGACCTACAAAGCCTGTCCCGGTAGAACCACTTGGGTTGTCCGATGCGACGGTGAAACCGTCCGTACCCTCGGTGCCCTGAGCCGTATCTCCAACCTCGATTCCTAGACCCGTATCGTTAAGAGCCGAATCTACACCATCTGCAAACGTGATAGACACGTCCACTCCAGTGTTGAAGCTCTTGAAAGTGATGTAGTCTCCCTGTCCTGCTACCGAGAGAGTCTCTGCGTAGAAAGCGTTCAGGAACTCACCCGCAACCGTGAGGGCTGCAAGGTCAACATCGGACTCATCAGCCCATGCGACCGAAAGAGAGTTCAGCACTGATACAATCTCGTCCGCCGTAGGCTGACGCTGAGAAGCCGTCGTGCCTTCAGTGAACTTGAGGTATTGGTTCGCAGCGCCCCCTCCAATCTGTACTGAAGAGGTCATGTCTGTGGACTTGGACTGGATTCGAAGTTGGGCCGTGCCCGGATCTTCAGTCACCGAAGCAACGTCCGCACCCAAAGCCCCGATGACAGTGTCAATTACAGTCGCAATGTCGCCTACAGAAGCGACTCCGCCAAAGTCGGCTCCAGGGATGACATACTGAGTACCGTCAACCAAGACGATGAAGTCTTCTTCGTTCACCTCAAGGTTTGTGATGTCGACCGAGGAGATAGCCGACTCACTCAAGAGTGTAGCTGCCTTGTTCAACCCAGACTCAGCGCCTGTAGCCTCATCGAATGCCGAGAACCCGAGTAGCTCGTTAGCGTTCCCCGAGAGGACGCGAACCCTAGATACCGAAGTCGGAAGCGACGGAGCTTCAGGGCTACGAAGCAAGAGATACTCTCGGTCCGTGCCTTCCCACGTACGTGCGATACTTACGTTGGTAAGTGTCACACCTACGGTAAGACCCAAGATGTCTTCCAAATCAGAAGCCGTTGCAGCATCCGAAATCAAAAGCGACTCCGAAGCTTCGATAGTGACAGCGCCTTCTGTAGTAGCGATGACCTGGAAGTCGTTCAAAAGGCTTGTTAGAGGACCTCCAGTAAGGGCTGAATCTGCCTCAATCTGAGCTTGAAAGACCGTAGCCACATCGGCAGCGGACGTAGTAGCCGTAACGGTGGGCAGGCTTCCCGTCACGTTAACACCATTGATGGTCACATCATAATTGGTAACCGCTGAGAGGTCAAAAGATTCAAGCAAGGTTCCCGTGAAGGAAGCCTCACTGGGAGCAGTGAGATTAAGAAGGTCAGCGATCTCACTGATAGTGTACGTCCCTACGGGCAGTACCACTTCAAGGTTGATCTCATCCTGTGTCCAGGCGAAAGTATCATTCTCTCCCAGAACCACTGTGTATGACGAAGCGGCTGGAGCACCATCGTTCACGAGAACCGCAAACCCGTTCGTGTTCATATCAACAGCTACGGTATCATTCGCGATACCACGTCCACCGTCATTCAAGACGAGGTTCAGGCTATCGGAAAGTCCCTTGAAGATGTCGTATGGTCCGGGGAGAGCGTTGGTGAACTCGGCTCCCTGTCCTGCGATCTGAGAGAATGTCACAGTGACAGTCTCGGTGACTCCGTCTGCTCCTACGTGAAGAGCGTCAGGGTTGGTCTGAACCCCACCGGGCCACTGGATCGTATCCACCGAGGTAGAGGTTCCAAAACGCACGTTGTAGAGGTTCTCTCCACGGAGTGCCGAAGCAACCGTGAAGCGACCCGACGCTGTGCGAGTAAGCGTGTAGGTGTCATCCTGAAGACGAGGGTAGTTGTAGGTCGCGTAGACCTCATCCCCTGCTGGGATGGTGTTCTTGAGCGTGACACGACGTGTCGTAGGGTCGACTGCGGTTACAGTACGACGACCCGACGCAACGGCTGTCTGCAAAGACGGTCCATGGTAGACCTCAACCAGAGCAGGATTGCGTGTAGGAGTGTCTCGTCCGTCTCCTACAACAGGGATGTTCCCCAACACGATAACGGTATCCGAAGGACGTGGTGGTGTTACTGTGTTGTCCTGAAGACGGGAGACTTCCTCAAGGAAAATCTTGCCGTCTGTCAAGGTCGTCGAAATCTGAGTGTCATCAAAGGGAGTGGAACCTGGAGTCGTACGACCCGAAGCCACCGTAATAGAAGACCCCCAAAGAACACGGTCATCCAAGATGATGTAATCTAGACCCTGGACGAAATCGTTACGACCTGGAGCGTTCCCAAGACGCTCCACAGATACGACACCTTCATTGGGGAGGTAGTCGAACGTGTTCTGGAACGTGTTGAAGAAGTAGGTGACTTCGACCGTGCTGTTGACCAAAGGAGGCTGAGAGAGCGTAACCGTACGGTTAGCTCCATCAAGACTCTCAGGAGTCACGACGTTACCATTCACTGTAACCACGATATCGTTGACGTTGGTGGTCGTGAGACCTCCGTTCGTTCCGTCGACGATGGGACCGTTGTAGACCGCAAAGGATCGGTTACGTGAGGTGGTCTGACCTGCAAGGAACCCGAACAGCGTGTTCGCTGTCCCGTCTCCTACCAGCAAGGAACCCTCAGCGGACAACTGGAGACGCGAACGACCCTGGTTGTCGAGGTCCGCAGATGCAGTGAGTCCTTCGACCTGAGCCGCGTTGATATCAATCGCAACGTTGGAAGCCGTGAACGTGCCTGCTGTCAGCACAAGGGTAGCCGTAGCTCCGTTGACTGTCAAGATAAGCTGATCGTTCACGCCCGAAACAACAACGTAAGCGCCGGGCTCGGATGCCTTGAGGACTGCGGAGTCCGAGGTCACCTGAGTCGAAAGGTCATCTGTAACCTGAGTGTCGGTGCGGTTGAAGAAGTAAGTGGCCTTGACTTCTGCCCCGACAGGAGGCGGAACTTGAAGCTGAACGATGCCTGTGGCACCCTCAACACGAGCGACTACGACAGGAACACCGTCAACGGTGACCTGTACGTCTTGCGGACGGTTGGTCGTGAGACCTTGACCGTCTCCCACTACTAGGGGGAAGTTCTCGACGCGGAAGAGGCTTGAGGCCCCATCTAGATCACCGAGGATTGGGTTCTGGGGGTTTGTGTTATCCAACACAAACCTGTCCGAGACTCCCTCTGCCACGATCTGCTGGTCAACCGTCGAAGACGATCCACGCACAAGCTCCAGATCGGTCTCCGTTAGAGTCTCCTGACCCACGCCCAAAAAGACGGGGATTTGGATTCCAGCCGGAGGACCGGAGAGAGACGTCGCGACTTGAGTCGTCGTGTATACGCCAGGACGGGCGTAGCTTTGAAAGGGTCCATTTGCCATTTTTTGCCTCTTGGGTCACTAGTCGGTAATCAACCAACGCCGGGTTCGCATTGACTAAGCTATCAAATCTTTATTGATTGTCACTGGGAGTAGAAGATTTCTTCTGTTTGAACTTGAGGTAAGGATCGTCTTTTGTAAATTTGCTGATCCCTGCCTCAGTTCGACTCTTCTTGTGTTCCCCGTAAGCTTCTTTATATTCGGTGTGCAACTCTTGAATTCGGGGTAGCTCTTCTTTGGGGACTGGGATATACTCTCCCGTGACGGGATTCTTGGCGAGGGGGACCTCACCGATACCTCCGTTGTCATGTTGAACCTGCCTCTTATAGGCTTTACGGTCCTTGACAGCTTCCCAACGCTTCTCAGCGTCTCTACCCACTGCTTTGTCAACATCGTAATCCAGCGAATCGACTCCAGTGTTTCCAGGTACTTTCCCTGAAGCGAACTGAAACCCGAAGCCTGCCAGTTTCTTTGGTGCTTCTGCATCACACGCAGGGCACGAATGGGACTTGACTTCGGTCTTGCGGATGAGCTTTTCAAAAATAAGATCGCAAGACGGACATTTGAATTCGTACATCGGCATAGGTAGACCTCCAAAATTCAGTGAAGGAGGCTCATACCTCCTATTCACCTAGCATTGAGTAAAAGAGAATCATGACACTCAAGACAGAATTAGACCTAAGCCCGTTCGTGCAAGAGTATTGGCGAGAGAAAGGATACTGCGTTCATGGGGAAGTCGCAGTGTTCAAGGCGTCAACCTTCATCGATCACGTGGCACACACCGGACCTTGCTCCTGCCCCGACCATGTGGTCGGAATCGAGATGAAGAAGGGAGCCGGTCAGAGCTTACGAAGGCAACTCCTCAAACTGGACCGTAAGCATCTCGTCGACGAGAGCTGGGGAGTGGTCTTCTCTTCTCCCCGTGAAGACACACTATCTGAGTGGGACGAGATGGGGGTATGGACACGACCGGGCCTTCTCGTGTGGGAAGACGGGAAGCTCGTAGAGAAGCAACCCTTTTCTGAAGTGAGACCCTACTCTCGGAAGATCAAGAAGGACCGTCTTCTACTCGTCGAAGAGAACCGTGGTATCTTGGCAGGATACCCAGCCTCTCATAACGACAGCGTGTATATCACCCACTGGAAAAGGGTTCGCACTGCCGCCATGCAGTTCGCACTCAAGACAGAAGAACCTTTCAAGGTAGACGACCTCAAAGGACTCTTACCAGAACTTGAACTCTACAAGAACCCCAACGCCACGCTCACCAAGGCTCTCAGGGAAATCGAAGAAATCGAACGCATCATTCGGCAGATAGGCAAGGAAGGAGGGCAAGCTCTCTTCCAGAAGTACACAGCCGATGAGGATGACCTCGTCGACGAACGCTTCCTGGACCTCTTCGAGCTTTAACTGATAGACTCGAAGTCGGAGTCACGCCCTCGGAGGTACATCTTGCCTACTCTACGAAGGTTCACCTCTTCAGGTGTGATAGGCTTGAAGAGATCTGCCTCGGGGGATTCACCCGTACCCGCAGACTGAGCGCGTGCCTTGAAGGAACTCGGTACGATCCTCTCAATCGTGAGAGGCTTGGGCACGTGAATCGCCCAGTCGGTCTGGAACGTCAAGGTGATCGAAGCGTTGAAGTAGTATTCTTGACCCGTCTCATCGTAGACCTCTTCCATCTCCCCTCCAAACGCGATGTCCAGCAGTTCGAGCCCCTCTTCAGTGAGAGACTCCTTTCGAATGGCGAAGAAGTACATCAGAAGCAAGTCGGAGATCTCTTCGCGAGTCATAGGGTCCCTTGCAATGATGTCCAGGTCAATGCTAATATCCCACCTACCTCCGTACTCACTGGCAGCCTGAACTCGCGAGTCATGCACAACGACAGCTTGCTTGTCTCCGTCCCTGAGTTGCTTCCCAAAAGCAAGCACCACTCCTGGGATCGCGTCGTTGTTCGACATATCTCTTTTGAGGGCGAAAGGACCGGAGGATGCCGTAGGATACTTGTAGTCAGCTTCGAGAAGAGTTCCTGCCCCCAAGGGTGTGGTCAAAAAGACCTCTCCTGTCTGAGCATTCACCGTGTAATCGCCTGCATCTTCAACAGTGACCGTGAGGTCGCCTGAAGGGAAAGCGGCCTCCATACGGGAAGCCAGGACGTCAGGGTCAATCGCTCGTCGGTAAATATCGAGGACGACTTCGGTTCCGTTGACCACCAAGGCAATCGTAGCGTCCGTCTCCGCGTACTCGGGGAAGATAAGACCTTCTACTCTTGGCTTGACGTTTCCTTCCGTGAACCCCAGGACAGAATTCGCTGTGGAGAGGAGATCCGTCGTGAACTCCAAAGTATCTTGGGCACTGAGCCACACCTTCCCGTCTGCCGTACTCGTGACGTCGATGTCTTGTGCGGGGATACCGCTTTGGTAAAGACCGTTACGAATGTCTTGAGCTATCTGCGCTGCGGTCCGGGTACCTTGAGTGAGGGTCACGCTGACGTTGAGTCCGTCGAATACGAAATCCAATACGTCATTGTCATTGGAGAAGATCGCGTACGGCTCTATATTTGACGACACAGCCGTGGGAGAGACCTTTCCAACAGGAAGACCCAGGTCCACCACTGAATCGGAGACACGGCCTATATAGAGGCTCTCAGACGCTTCCAAGACAAGACGTCTACCCGTCTCCAGGTAGGTTCCATTGGCGAGCAGTCGAAACGACCCTTCAAGCAGAGGGGCATTCATGACCATTCCCGAGGTCTCGATTCCAGTGGACATGAGTACAGGCTCAGACTTCGAGGACAGGAGAGGATCAACGTAAAAGTAGAAGTGATGATCTCCTTGGACAGCGATCACAGCGTCCAGTTCAACTTGGGTGAGAACCTGCTCAAGCCGCTCCTTGCTGTAAACCTCAACGTAGTACACACCTGGAGAAGAAGGGAACTGTCCTCCGAGTTCTCTTAAACGCAAGGTATCTTCCTTGACCCATTCGATAGCCAACCCAGGCTGATTCTCCAACCCAGCTACCATGACATACGACGTAATGGTACCCTGAAAGTTGTCAGCGCTCAGACGGAGAGGGTTCGCGCTCGCGTTTGTGAGGATGATACCTTTCTGAGGTCTCTTGTCGAAGCTGTACTTGTGGTTGATGTAAGGAATGATGTCTTGATGCTGGGGGAAGTACACCGAGAAGCAATCTTTGAGTTCCCGAAGAATTTTACGCTTCAAGGCTCCCATGAGGTAATAGTACATATGCCTTCCTGTGTGACGGCTTGAGTGAGGGGTTTCACTTGACGTAGAAACCAAAAGAAAAGGGTGCCCCTTTTAGAGGGACACCCTTTCAAGATACGTGGGAAGGTATACTCAGAGAAGGAGGTCTGTGATCTCTATCATGATATCCTTGGCAAGAGATTTGGCAGCTTGATCAGGCGAAAGCTTGATCTTGAAGCCGCGACCGTCCTTGATTCCAGGAGAGGAGGCGTGGATCATGTCCCCGTCGTACTTGAGTGTGATGTCACCGATGTACTTGGAACGGCCTTCGATCACACCAAAGACATACCCACCGTACTCAGAAGTGAGGGCAGTGAGACGAAGCTCGATACGAGGGGTCTTACGGATCATCCCGTCCATCATCTTGACGATCTTGGCAAGGTACTGCTCAACCGCAGTCGTTAGAGAGGAAGACGCCGATGCTGCCTGAACCTTACGGTCGTCTCCAGCAATCGTGTCGAGAATAGGGCGGATGTCATCACGAAGCTCTGGAGTAACGGTCCCTAGCTTGATGAGTTCTTTCTTAAGGTCCATGTCGGATACCTCGGGTGAGCCTTGACGGCGTTGCTGTTGTCGACGTTTGATGTCGAGAAGTTTGTTGCGCCTCTCATCACGAGAAGGCCGCTTATTGGGAGTCGAAGGGTGCGAAGGACGGTCGGGCTGAACTTTCTTCATCTTGGCGACGTCATTGTACAGGTCTCGCAAGTCGTCTTTTACCTTCGGCGAAAGATCCGTGCGTTTCCAGTAACAACCGTTCAGATCTTCAAGAAGGCGAGCACGGCTCTTTTCGTGCAAGCGGTCCCCCTGGTAACCCATCATATCCCGGTCCATAAGAACACGTGCCATGTCAAGGATTCGATCCAAAAGTTGTTTGGGCAGTTCGTACATGAGACATCTCCACACAAAAAAACCGAGAGACGTAATGCCTCTCGGTTTCTCATGCGTAAAAAAAGAATCTCACTCGTCGCCGTACTCTTGCATCGCTTGGATGAGAAGACCTTGAGCTACTGCGGTCATTGGGTCATCAGCGTGACGAATCTCGCTAACCTCAATGGGGAATCGACGCCTCTTCTTCTCGAAGACTTGCTCGAATAGCTCTACAAAGCCCTTCGCCAAGGAGGTTCCTCCCGAGATCACAATGGGGATAGGCTCATTGAGTTCCACGTTGCCCTTGGACGACTTGAACTTCTTCGAGATCTTGTCAATCGCGTAGGAAATCAGCGCGCGATAGTACATCACCAAAGCCTCTCGCTCGCGCTGAAACTTCTCAGGACCTTCGCTGGGGTCCATGAGGTTGAGGCCGCTCTCCTTGATCATACACATCTTAGAAGAAGTCGAACCCACAGCCTTGGCAGACGAGCCGTCAATCCAATCCCCTCCACGCTGCACGGAGAACTCCAGGTCCTCGATGGAGATGGTCTTGTAGGACATCGCGATATTCGTCATACCCGAACCAAAAGAGATTCCGATGCCCGAGAACATCGTATCCGCACACTCGGAGTAAATGATGGCGAGTGCCTCATTACCCGAGATGGCGTCGTATCCCAGGTCTCCCAGGATACGCTCGAAGACCGCTTCGTGGTAGAGCACGTCTTGGTCAGGGTTATCCAAGGGGGCAGCAGGGATTGAATACACGCAAACCTCGCCATCTTCCAAGGGCTCGCCTACGACGTTTTCGATGAGGATGGAGAGGACCTCCAGAGCATCAATCTCCGAGCTGGAGATGATACCTCCAGCAAGAGGGCGTCTAGCCTCTCTACCGAAGATGTTCGCCGTCTCAATGGCAGCGTCCCCTAGGATCAGAAGACGGTCCTCTTGCTCGACGTATGACACGTCCTTGGCGAGCTTGAGCATCTTCTTCGCGTCCAGATCAAGATCCAAGAAGCAATCCCGCATCCTCTTGGTTTGAATCTTGGAACCCTTCTTGCGGGCGGATACAAGGTTCATCGTTCCGATGTCAAGACCGATCCCCAACTCGAAGGTGGGTGCCTTACGCTTGCGCGGCTTGGTCTTGGTCTCAGACGCTTCGGTCCCTTCGTTCGTCTCTTCGTTCGTCTCTTCGTTCATAGCATTTTCCTCTGTGTGACAGGAATCAACGTCTCTTGGACGTCACATATCATCCTTCGGTCTTCGAGCGCCTCTTCTTCCGGCCCTTGTTCATGGCCGATAACGCTTGAGCGGCTTGGTCCATTTTATCAGACGCCTCTTTTGTTTCCTCTTCGACTGAATTGTGGTCTGACACCACCGTCTTTTCTGATCGAATCTTGGAGGGGATAAAGATCACAGGTTCATCCTCTTCATCTTCCCAAGGGTCCTCTGGATCGACAACGCTTGAGATCGCCTTCTTGTTTGGAGAAACAGTCTCTTCTCTCACGAAGACCGTTTGCGTCTGGCCCCCTAACCCTTGATCTACGGCCTCGGAGAGCTTGTTCATGAGCTTGTCTTGAGAGTCCGTCAACGTGGCGAGCGTTGCCAGAAGCTGCCGGTTCATCTCCCGAAGCTCGTCAAGCTCTTTCTCGCCTTTGGTAGGGGGAGGTGGGGGTGTTGCCTTTCGAGGAGCTTTAACAGGGACGGCAACGGGCTTTATGCGCGCTGTAGGAGGTAAAGGAGCTGAGCCCAAGACCCTCTCTCCGACCTTGATGACACACTTGCTCTGAATAGCATGTGAAAGATCCCTGGAGTATCCCGCACGCTGGAGAGGGATAGGAGCTTCATCTCCGAATGCCAGGGTCAGACCCAAGTCTTTGATGGTATGCCCCCCTTGGACATTACCTCGAATGATCATATGCTTCACTGTTAACTCCTACTGCATGGACGCAAAACCCCCGGTCCAACGTATGATGGAGGCCGGGGGAGTTACGGATGTTTCCCTTAAGTGCAACGCCTCAGCCCTTGAGAGCCTTTCTGAAAAGGTCCTTGTAGACTTCAGCGAGTTCTTCTTTGACTGCCTTCTGTGCTTTCTCTTGACCCCTTTCGAGGAAATGCTTGCCCGAGATGCCTGGATGTCTCCACTGCCCATTGTTCATTGACTGAAACGAGGGTGTGCGGTACACAACTTCACCACTATCAGTGATAATGGGGATCGGTCTCTTGGCGTTCTGAAGGTAGTCCATCGTGTGGGAACGGACGCCTTTGTTCAAGTAGGTCGCTGCCGGATGGTCAGAGGACACGTGTAGCGTGCCGTCCGGCTTGACTTCATACTTGAACGAGTTGATCAAGGTCGTCGGAGTACGGTTCCACGACGACCGGCGCACTTCGTTCTGGTAGGCTTTGACAGCTACCTTCCCCAAACGCTCCATCGTATCGCGAACGACTTTGTCTACATCCGACTCGTCTGGAAGGTCTTTGAGGAACACCTTCCCCTTACCATCCTTGACTGACATATCAGACCAACTTCATCTTCTTGGCGATCTCGTTGACCGCGCTTCGGATGTGTGGGTAGACATTGGGATCTTCAAGGTCAAGGTCAAGGTCCTTGCTCTTGAGACGTCCCATAAGGAAACCTTGAGCGCGTTTGAAGAACTCTTCGGGCGCATCTGAGATGCCCATCTGACGGTTGAGAATCTCACCCATCATCTTGTGAAGAGGCTCCGTCGCGCGGAAGGCTGTCTTTTGTACGGGAATGAGAAGGTGCGTGTAGTTCGACTTGAACATACGCATTGCTACCTTCTGGGCAATCTTTTTTGTATCGGACATTGCATTCTCCAAGAGAGAGTCTAAGGTTCATCTGAAGCTTCTATCGAAGCATTCTCAATAAGGGTGTTCCAATCCAACGACAAGGCTGGGTCAGCGTTAGAGTAATCGAGAAGCCAGCTATCCTGACCATGAGCTTCTCTAATAGAATGAAGCCAGTACCTACGTCCTGAGACAGTAGACACGACAGGAGGCTTCTCGGTGTCAAGGAAGAACTCGTCGTCATACTCCGCAGCCGCAGCAAGAAGGAGAGGGAGGAGGTTCAGCGTAAACTTTCGGTTCACCTGAGCTTTCTTCAAGGCTTCCTTGCGTCGTCGAATATGCTCGGAAGGTAGCTTGAGCTTGGAGCCGGGCCTATTTCCCATGGTCAAACCTTCTTTACAATGTTCTCGTACGTAGGCGTCCGCCCTCTCTCCTCAATGGAGTCAGGGACCTTGGGGTCCTCAGTGATTTGAGGGTAGTTGATTTCGGTCTCAGGATCGTCCCAGGTTTGAGTACGAGTCTGAGGGAAAATCGAAGGCACAGACACGGGAACCTTGTATCGAACATCCGTCTCGTCGAGCACGTCGATTTGGAACTCCTGCTGCAAGATGTTCCCACGGTTCGAGAACGCAGTAACAGGGCCTACGGAGTATCGATCATTGTTCTGCTTGACGATGAAATCTCTTTGCGAGAGCATCGGAGTAGGTCCAGTCCAAACTTGGTAGATCTGCTCCAAGTTGAACCCGTACTGGTCGTAATTGATACGCTTCTCAGAGTCGGGAGGTCCAATTCGGATCTCAAAGGGACCTTCGTAGCCTCCAATGATACCTGTACCATAGCAATCAAGACACTGATCCGATACGCGAGGGACTTCATAGTCAGGGTCGAAGCATTTGGTACAGGTCTCCCCGTTCCACTTACGAATGAAGACCTTGACTCGCTCTCCTCCCTGGTCTAGAATCCAAGAGTTGCGTCGAATCGCTTCCCGCCAAATGTAGTCGAGGTTCTCAATGTGGTCGACGCTCTTGGCTTCTGTCCACTCAAGAGGAGTTTCACGAAGCTCCCCGTCCCATTCATCCCGCGTTCCTACCGTTGTGATGCGATAGAACACCTGCCTTCCTAGCTCATTCTGAGCGATGTTGATGTTGTAACGGTAAGAGCACGTCACAACCGAGTCAGGTCTGGGGAGTATTGCGTCGACTTGCTTGTTCGTCGCTACGTTGTAGAACCTCTCGGTACTGAGTTCAACCTCTCCAGTACGTCCGTAGACTCGAAGAGGGATCACATCTACTCCGTCAATGGTAACGCTGACATCAGTTGGGTAATCAGCAGGAACTCCTTCACTCTCTTCCTTGACAATGGGATAGTTGAGCGTGCGGAAGATGAAACGACCTGACTCATCGTCAGCGGTACCAAATGCCAGGAACTGGCCCGTCACATCTTCGTCTTCTACGAACTGATTGATGGTCTCGTCCCTGTAGAACCCTGAACCAAGAGGAGTGGTATTGAGCCTCTCGTAGGGTCCATACTGGGAGTCGTAAGAGCGATAGAGGTTCACTCCAAGTACCGTGAATGCGGTGTTCCCACACAACTGTGCAGGGTCATCCCAATAGAGGTCGAAAGCGTTCAACGACGCATCAAACCCGTAGAGCACGTTGAAGTTCAACGGCTGGACGGGATGCGTTGGGTTGACACGCTCTTTGACTGTGGTTTTTCTATCTCTTGGACCGGCTGCCATGATCAGACCTCAAAGGGATCGTTGCTTCCACCTGACAGATCTTGGAGGACACGCGCTCGGAACTTGATTCCGTCCTCTTCAGGCTCTTTATGGTATCCCATGATCACAGACCCAATCTCAAGGATCGTATCCGAAGGGATCTGATTCAAGATGATCTGTTGAGCCTCCAGGTCTTCGGGCCACGTAAAATACTTCTCACCACGCTTCTCCGTGCTGACACGAAACAAGAGCGTGCGGGCACAAAAGACCGCTGTGGTGAAGTCAATGGCAGAGCCAGACTGAATCGCCTCGGCGCGAAAGAGGTCCTGCTTCTCACGGGAGAGGGGAAGGTAGTAGAAGGCAAGATCTTCTTCGTTTGAGGGGCTAACCTCGAAGAGTGTTCTCTGTGTCCATCCTGACATAACAATACCTCACGTTTTGTGTTTGGGGGGAATCCCTACAAAGATCGTGAGGTATTAGAAGACTATGGATAGAGAGTTCAGTCCGAATCGCCAGACGTCATAGCTTCCGAGAGACGTTCAAGACGGGTGATGAGGGAGCGGTGCCTCTCTTCTCGTTCGTCATCAGGGAGCACTAGAGTCCTGCGAATGGCCTCTGTGAGAGCGAGAGCTTCAAGGAGAGATCGAAGCTCTTCATCCTCGGTTGAGCTGTCAATTTGAAGAGTCTCTTTGGTAGTCATAGGGTCTTCCACTCAATAGTTCACTCAATGGGTTCTTGACCGTACTTTACGAGGAAGGCGTTGGTCGACACCTTCCGGTCTTCCCACTCCAACTGGTCTTCCTCTGTATGAGGTCTCACCTGCATACCGTGCTCTTGAGTTAGGAGGGCTACATGGTCTTCCTGGAGAGCTTGGAGGTCCTTGAATAACCGATCCTTCTCGTCATAGTCTCCAAGGGCTTCAGCGTCTTGCATCCTGCTATACACAGCATCTATCTTCTCGAAAAGATCCTCTTCGGCTGGATTTGAAGGCAGCTTCTGGTACTCCTCCATAATACGCTTCTCCTCTTCTCGCAGGGTCTTCATGTAGTCCGAGATGGCATGGTACGCCCTCATGTCCCCCGAAGCGAATTGCTCGTGCGCCATGCGTTGGTGTGCAGCGATCTCTTCACGGACTTCACGTGTTTGCTGTAGCAGTTCTTCTCGCATGGGAGTCTCCTTCCTCTTATGAGGTCTTACCTTCCCACAAAAGATAGGGTGAGTCAAGAGTAACAGGTACGGAGCAACGTATCATAGACGTCCAGGGACCGCCTCTGCTCATCAAGGTAACTGCGAGCATTCTCTGACCCGTGGTGACCTCGGAGGCTATCTTCCCTGAGATGAGAAGGCTCCCATACAGGGTAGAGTGCCGTATCGGGAGAGATCCCTAGGGAGCCTCCCCGCAAATAGCAAGTGTAACCCTCACGCAGACTACGTGAAGTTAGCTTATGACCCATACCTTCAAGGAGCCTCTCCACATTTTCGGGAGGTCCGAAGTTCGACAGGAGACGTATGTAGCCTTTCTTACCTAAAGAAGTCTGGAGTAGCAACTCAGACCCGTCCGGGTCCACCAACTCGCATAAAGGATTGAGCTTCTGCATCCTATAACGGTCTTGTTCGCTAAAGTAATACATATCGTGGTCGATGTGATAATAGGTACGCGCGCTCCGAACACGCATCTTTATCTCATATACATCTCCGTGATCACGATGCCACATGACGTCTTTAGACAGGCTGAGATCACATGCCCAATCAGGGCTCAACATCAACCTATAAGGTGAAGCCAAAGAAATGACCGACTCACGTTCTTTGAGCATTTCAAATAGGGTAGTCATAAGGCAATGATCCTCTTGATTGATTGGCAGGAACCTGAACTACACTTTTACCTTCGTACGAGCACCCTTCGCCCGGCACGTGGTCAAGCCTCCCTCAGAGCCCTCCACGCACATGGTGAGAGAGCCCTCCACGTCCCCCTTGAGGCTCCTCCTTGAACACCTAGCGCACAGAGATATGCGCTTCATCGAGGGTGCAAAAACAGCACGCACTACACCTCGACATTGAAAACACACCACCCAGCCCGGCCCGAACAACGCCTCAAACAAATCCATCGGCGGCAGTTCATCCATCACGCGTATCTCCTCTTAGACAAGGCTTCTCTTTATCGTATTGAAGAGTGCCACATCCTGACGCATGAGGTCAAGCTGAATCGTCGCCTCCTGGGAATCATTCGTGGTAAGGGATTCCTGATACATCTCGACTGCGCGGCCTGCCTCTGGACCCACACGGAGGATACGAAGTACCCCTCGCTTGAGACGGTACACGTCATGTCTCATCGTAGTCCGTAGCTTCTCCAGACCTGCACCTTCTACGAGACGGAGGATACGGGGATCGGGGTCGATTCCACCGTACCCTTGAAACACGACGGTCTCTCCGTTCTGAGGAAAGGAGGCTTCAAAGCCACGCAAAGGGGCGAGGTAATTCTCTAACCAAGCAACGTCCTCATCGTACTCGAACTCTTCAATGTCGTACTCAAGGCCCAGATAGACGGTGTTGTCTAACGTTGATATGCGATGGAAGCTGATATCAACGTTATTAAACGGAGGATGGGACGGACGAAAACTGAGCCATCCTGCTCTATGCGAATGTACACTCAAAGTATCTCCTAATGTATTTCCCAAAAAATAGGCAAAGTGGCCCACATGTTCGAACTTCTGCATGACAATCTCTCCTGTTGAGGACGGTTGAACTGTACCATAGGCCCGATTGGAGGACGTGTCAAGCAAAAAACCCCTCACGGATATCCGTGAGGGGTTTTTGAAGATAGCCGGATGTAGGGTTCAGGTTGAGCTTCCTGATTTAGCGATCATAGCTTGCTCCTTCAAATAAGCCTCCAGAGGGGATACCTCTGGAGGCTTTCTAGCACTTCCGGTATGGAGTTATTTCAGCTCAAGATAGAGCTGAAGTGTTCAATCCCAAAAATTTGCGCGGGGTTAAGACCCCGTTACCTGTTACCGGGCCGAACGCGCTACGGACGCCCAAACCATATCTTGACTGCTGCAAGCCACGAATGATCTTGGTCGTGCGGGTCTTGGCTTCAAGCATCTTATCCAATTGCCCTTCCGCATTGTTCTTGATGCCTTCGTACTTACCTGACTTTTCAATAGAAAGAGAGACTCCCCCGATACTATAATCGAACTCGTCCGCGATCCAATTTAAGGACAAAGCCATGGTAGCGTGAGCAATAGCTGCCATGAGAATCATCTGCCTCCAAGCGGGCTTCCCGTTCACCATAGCGTCGATGGTGTTGTACCCAGTCTCAGGCGGCCAGAGGTTGACGTAGTCGACACCTCGCTCCATGTACTCGATGAGTTCCTCGTCAGTCCAAATGTACGCGAAGACACGGTTGAACTGATTGATGGTACCTTCCGAGGTAGGAGGGCGAAAGTGATAGTTCCTATCAGGGTTGTTGTCCCTGAGAAGAATCCTGAGCCTACGGATCATATCCGCCTGAATAGGCGTGAAGAGATCCGCAAGAAAGACGTCTGGAGATGCGACCGTGAAGTCTTCGAAGACCACGTTCATAGGGGAAACCGTAGTCTCTTGGAACGTCCAGCGAATCCGGTACTGACCCAAGTTCGCGTCTTCTGGAATCTTCACTGAAGCGTAATAGAAGCCAAGCTCCTTGCGTACGGGAATCCTGCCCGCCTGCCCAAGAAGGACTTCGATTCCTGTGGAGACATCGTAGATCGCGTAAGTGATGCTGTAGACGTCCGTGGGACATCCATCTGAATCAACTAGTGCAATCGAGAGGTCATCAGGACCCAGGATTTTACCTTGTGGGAGCTTGAGCGACATGGTATACCTTCAGAATGAGGAGTATCGGAGTTGGTTACCGTAGACAGTAGCCTTTGAGCCGCTATCAAACTTAACCACGAATACGTGCGAACCTTCATCCGCATCGTAGCCTCTCTCTCCGATAAGAGTTCCGGTATCCACAATACGATCCGTGTGGTAAGAGTGCATCAAGTCAACACGCTTCCCCTGACGGAAATTTTGAAGTGTAACCCGGTCAGCAGGGTGAGTAGCCTCTACCTTTGTAGAAGACATACGGCCACGAGCCTTGTGGAGACGGTTCATCAGAGCGGGCTTCTTGAGCTTCTCAGCGATGGCATCAGCCTTCTCCAAGAGTTCTTTGGCCTTCTTCTTGTCGCCTGCCTCGTGGGCATCCTCAGCGTCTCCGAGGAGCTTGTGGAAATCCCTCGTAGCGTCGGCGGACTTCTCCAGGGAGGCTAGAATAGGGCGAAGGTGGTCACGAAGGTCAGGGTTTGTCTCCCCGAGTGCGATCAGTTGCTTGGCTAGCTTGTTCATAGCAGCTCCTTATGCGTGGCAAAGGCTCTTGAGAGCCCTTAGTTCGTCAGCGTAGTCCAAGGCGCTTACCTTGCCGCTGCGGTTAAAAAATGAATCTTTGAGAGACCTCAAATCATCTCGGTTCTCAAAAATGAACAACACATTACCGGAAACCTTGAGCGTACCCATGAACGGTACACCTGACGCTTTAAGGTAAGCAGATAGATACAAGTCTCGGGTTCGATATTCTTTCAGAACAGACATACAGCGACTCCTTCATGTTTCTTGGGTCTTGACAAGCTCTTCTTGCATACGCTCAAAGTACCGCTTGCCCGTAAAGTTCGCGACATAGTTGATCATCCCAGATGCTTCGACTTCGCCCACTTCGTCGACAAGACGTTGGACAGCACGTTGAGGAGTATAACGGTCCTCAATAGACTCCTCGTCTTTCACACGAAGGATCTCACGCATCCTGCCGGGTTCACCAGCGACCTCGTCCAGACGTCTTCGAGAACGGGCCTCTACATGACGAAGAACACTTCTTAGTTGAGGTCTGAGCCTCGGATGTGTATACCCTAAGCGTACCAAGGAAGACTTGAACTCATGTACACCATAGTTGGGTTGTTCTTGTCCTTCTTCATACCCTCTAGGCACCGCAGCACAATAGTGAGGTTGATCGGGGCTTCCGTCACACTCTCCGTAGTCGGGTTGTAAGCGTATAAGAGAAGGTTTCATGGTGAGTATCTCCAAACGAGAAAAGGGGTTCCTCAAGAAGAGGAACCCCTTTTGAGGGAAGGGGAGTCCGTACTACTCAGAGAGTGTAAAGAGCATCTCCGGCTTCGGTGAAGACCTTGATCCAACCAAGCTCAAGCATCTTGGCGAGTACGCCACCGTTGTAAGAGAGCTGGAAGTTTCCAGTCTCTACGAAGCTGTAGGTGATAAGGCTCTGAATGGACTGACGTTGCTCGGAGGTCGCGATTTCACCCGCAATAAGCTCGGCAACGGCAGCTACTGCTGCGGTAGCAATGGTAGCTTCAGAGACATCATCGGCACCTACTGTGGCGTCGATGACGTTGAGAGCCTCGGCAGTAGTGACGGCACCACCTGCAAGGACTTCCAATTGAGTACGAAGAGCCTCCACATCAATCGGGCTGATGTAGCGCTCCTGTCCTGGAGGGTTGATTGTGTGCTCACGAAGTTGCTGGACCTTGTCCAGGTCCCAGAGCAAGAAGTTCGCGAAGGGGGATGCGACTACGGTAATTTTAGCCATTATGTTCTCCTATAAGGATGTGTGGTGTATTGAACAATTCCACGCTTATCAGATAGCGTCTACTGTTCCGTTGGTAACGGATACGGCATTCGCTGTAACTGTAACGCTAGATACATCCTCAGACCCATCCGTGGCGAAGCCATGAAGTGCCTGGGGAACGATGATGGACGTTGCCGTAAAGGTTCCTGCTCCACCAAGGACATCAGCCTGGGTAAGAGTTACTGAGGTAACTCCGTCCGTAAGGGTGACACTTGATACGGCGGGAACCGTAGACAGGAAGTTCGTTCCGGTCACTTCGACACGATAGTCGTCGGTTACGTCTCCACCGCCCGTGCGGTCCTGCTCTACCGTAACTACGGTAGAAGCTTCAAGTGCGCCAGTAGCAACGTCTACGGCAGTGAGAAGCCCTGCATCATAGAGGCCCTTAATGACACCACCGTCTCGTGAAAGTTTAACCTTGTCCGAAAGAACAAGATCGATGAATCCAGGAACGGTTCGATCTTCTACCACGTCAAGGCCAACAAAAGCCTTCTGGTAGAAGGTAACGTAAACATCTTGCTTACGCTCTTCGTCGAGGTTGTCAACCGGGAGTCCCTGATCAATATCGGAGATCAGGAGGTCACCCGCGACCGTCTGGTTATGTATTAGGCGAAGTTTAGCCATGAGTAGCCTCCAAGGGAAAATCTGTGCTCTCTTTAGATAGGAATAAAAAGATCATCATAGAAAGCTTTGGTTGTTGAGGGATAAATAGATGTAGACCGACGCAGGAGCACCATCTCCTCGGACCCGGATATCACCGGAACCAAAGCGGTTATCCCTGAACGTCTCCCCAGGTGCCAGGGGGACTTCTGCATCTCCCGTACCGAAAGAAAGAAAAACGACATTGGCTCCGTCAGTGTTCTTGACCACCAACGATGTAGTCTGCAACGGGAGCTTGAACTCAAGAGCAGAATCCGAGTCCGCCGCTGCGGGAGCATCTCCTGCCAGAAGCAAAGACGTGTGGTTCTCTTTGAGTTGCTCGGACGTCAGCAAGATGTAGATAGGGCTTTCAGCTCCTTCTACGGAGTCAATGACAGGAGCAATCGTGAAGAACAACACGTCATCATCTTCCAAGCCGTAGTCGCTCGGGTTGAACCTCCATCTCACATAGGGAGCGAGGTTCTGAGCAGTGGCTTCCGCACGTACAGAAGGAGACGTGGCTCCAATCTGAGGGATGAGTGAAGGTGCGGGAAGGTTAGCAAAGGCTACGTCCCAGTTCGCAGCATTCTTGATCTGATAGGCTTCAGGAGGTGCCGACTGAATGAACATACTCCCTTCAGGGTCGTCTGTGAACGTCTCAGTCGAGAAGTCTTCGTTAGGGAAGTCCGGCATGAGGATAAGGGTGCCACCATCCGTTGTCGCTGTAATCGGGAGAGAGGACAGGTTGATTTCCGTCTCAAAAGACGTCGCGATTGCAGCAGAACTGTCCGCTCCAGCATCAGGGTCTACCACTCGGAAGACCACATCGTTGATCGCGAGGATGAAGAGTCCTCCCTCAGTCAAACCGTCACGAATGACGATCTTCTTACGGTAGAATTTCTCAATGAAGAGGTCTACCAAACCCCGAGTACGTCGGTACAAATATGGCATAGGAGTCTCCGTTTAGGTCTTCGCCTCTTCCTTTTGGACGAGGTGGTCGTAGGTCTCGGCAAACTTGCCGTCCGAGCGCGCTTCTGCCCGAGCTTCCTTCCACGAGGAAGTTCGCTCTCCCTTGTAGTTCGGGGCGAGCTTCGGGGTGTAGTTGTTCTTCTTCTGACGCGATGCCATAGTCTTGGATCGCTTCTTGCGGTACTCCTTCTCACGATGGTTTTTGTCAGCCCACTGGAACCCCTTGAAGCAAACCTGGACGCCTGAAGGGTCAAAGGTATACTCGGACGTAGCTCCACACTCCACACACTCTACACCGCTCTCTTTAAGCGATGCCAAGTCATTCGGAGAATGAGCCTCGACCTGAACGTGGTCACAATCGGGACAAACAAACTGATACTTCATTACTCACTCCTCTTCTTCTAAGTGGCTCAAAATTTCTCGAATGTGACACCGGAGTTCCGGTGACACGTGTCCGAGCTTGATCAGGGACGACGAGAGTCGTCCTGAAAAGATAGGTGTGAAAGGGTTCGTAATATCTCTATCCATGTACGGGCCGTAACCGGCTGTCTCTGGGAGAGAATCCGCAACCTCTTCACAGAGTTTCTGAGCTTGCACAAGGTGTCCCATGGCTTGGCTCATCTTCTCTTCCACATGACCTTTGACCTTCTTCACCGCAGTGCGTTCAGAAGGGTCAAGACCCAATTCCATAGACAGGATCTCAAGGTCTTGAGAAAACTGGGCCAGCATCGCGATGTTGTTCACGGAAGATTCAATGTTCTCCGCGATCATACGAGAGTTTCGCGCTACTTCCTTGACTTTGGAATCAAAGGGTGTCATGGTATTTTTTTTCATATCAGAACTCGGTCTTTATGTAACGGTCAAGGCGGCGTAAAACTGCGACGGCGTGCTTACAAAGTTTGTTATGGCGCTTGGGGTCTCGGACTTCAGGAGTCGACGCGGTTCCTTTGGGGGAGCCCAACAGGTAGTCCTCTCTCTGGGCATGATACTCGGGTCCTTGAAACTGCCACGCTGGACATGTACAAGACAGTCGAACATCAAAGTCGTCAGGCTTAGACCACGGAAAGGTCACCTTCACGTCGTAGCCTTTGCTCCCAGCCTTGAAGAGATATACGTCCTCTTTAAGGGACACAAAGGTAGGACGAACGGATTGAGCCTTGTCTCGCATGTCTCGACTGGTTTGACCCAGGAGTTCATAGCGTTTCGCCGCCATAACCTTCCGAGCTACCTTCCGAGCTATGTCGCGGTCCCCTTTCATCGTCTCACGTTGTCTGGCACTGAAGGGCTATTGTACCCTAGCTGCAAGTGAGTCAGGTCCCTCATATCAGGAGACTCGCCCCCTGGAGAGATCTTTGAGATGTCATCAGCATCTTCGATCTCGTGGACGGACTCTTCCTTGAAGGTTTTTTCTCTTTTGGGAGAATTGTCTTGAAAGGTTGCAGGAGAATCGCTTTCTTGAAGGTTCGGCATCACTCCGCGAGGGGTAGCACCTGGAAGGGTGGAGTTCCCCTCGGTCAAGACACGCATGACGACACGTCGCGCTATACGGATGTCGCCTGTCATACGTCCCTCTTGACAGACTCGTCGATTCGGTCTCTCATGGATACCGGAACGTCGTTACGTAGCTTCTTCTCTTCGAGCTTCGCAGCAGCGTAAGAGAGAATCGCCAGACCGTCTTGAATCTCTTGCAAGAGGGCAGATGTCTCCGTAATCATGTCTCCAGCTTCCGCATAGATGTGTTCTTTATGCGTGCTGTCGTTGATGAGACGCATACCCTTCTCGATATGAGCCTGGAGCTTGTCTGCGGCCATACGAGCCTTGCTCGTGCCTGAGAGGAAGACCGTAGAGAGGTCTGTACCTGACGAGGCTGTGAGGCTCCTCATGGCGATCCTACGGGCCATTTGCGTGTGCTGTTCTGGAGTCATGGGACACCTCGGTAAAGATTGAACTTCATGTCGAAGACCCAAGATTAGTAATAGATCACCGTGCACGAAAAAGCCCCTCATGGATATCCATGAGGGGCAAGAGACCTTCGAGGTTAGCTCAAAGAGTGAGGTCAAGCTCTGCAACGATGCGACGCTTGATGGCCTCGGACTCCGAAGCGTAGATAGCACGGACAGCGACTTCGTCCGTGATATCATCCTTCAACAGGGCCATCTTCTTGGTCCAGTGAGCCGAGAAGTCCCAGTCAGGGAGATCAGGATGGATGATCTTGGCTACGTTGTAGCGGCCTTCCTTCGTCTTGGGGTCCAGGTCGTCATCCGAAGGGATTTCGACTGACGCGCGCGGAGCTACGGCTACGGCAGCAAGTCTCGCTTGCCTCGCCTCTTCTGCTCGTGTTGCGGCGTCTGTGTGGGAAGGTCGCTGACCTCGATCATGAATCGAAGCAACGACCCTTCCTGCCTCCGCCCCCACAGGGAGCGAAGGCTGGCCGGGAGCGCTGGAAGCTTGTGTCATGCCTCCAGCCGCTTTAGGTGAAATATTTTCGTTCCTGAAGGTCATCCCTTCAGCTTCGCGAGTTTGAAGTGCTTCAGGGACACCACCGTGAACGTCTGCGTGTGGGTCCTCAGCAAGAGAAGATAGCTTACGTAGGTCCGTGTCCTTCATCTTACCCAGGTCTGTCTTGTTGACGGCTGAGGTCTTGAAACTTCCCGTCACAACCCTCGCGTCCGAGTTGGAGGTCGACACGACTTCCATCTTAGTCCTCATCGGAGCCGAGATTGGAGTTTGGCGCTGAGCACCCGCTCCAGTTCCCAGACGGTCTGACCTATCCTGCACGGAAGATACGACGCGCTCCTCTTCGCTCATGTGAGTCACCCCGTCAAAGACGCGGTCCTCTTGCTCTGGAGTCGCTGCACGCAAGGAGATATTTGCGCTTGGACGTTGGTGGACGACTTCTTCTTTGGTAATGTCGGTGAGCCACCCGGCTCGGATAGCTACTGAGAGCTTGGGGAGCGCGTGCTCGACACCGTTATAGAAGGCTTTGGTGCCGTCAAAGTCGACGGTGCTTCCCTTGACAAACTGAAGAGAAGTTTGATCCATCTTGGAGACTTCGAACTTGGAGTTCGCGATGTAGGTTTTCATCTCGGACATAATGACTTCCTTTATTAGAGAAGAGCGACTGGACTATAAGGTTTATGTATCTATGATATCCGATAGATAGAATACCGGATTCCCATTTAGGTATTAAAAGAAAAGGGACGCCCTTTAAGGCATCCCTTTCACTACATAGACTGTAAACTTTTTAGGTCAGTGAGTTGATGCACCGCTCCAACTTCGCTCGCGCGGTCTCACACTTGAGGAAGGTCAGAATGTCAAGACAACACTTGAGACATTCTACGCAAGCATCGTAGCTCTGGGCACCCGACAGAGTTTCTTCCGAAAGGCTCTTGCAACACTTCGCCAGCTTGATAGAAAGCTGAAGAAGCATAGGCTTGTCCGGGTTTCCGATATGTGGTACTACCGTATCCATATTCTGCAAGAGAGAGACACAGCACTCACGAAGGGCAGACGACTCATCGAAGAGGTCACATGCGTCGAGCACTGTACAAAGCTGGTGCATCATAAGATGACACAGTGTCCCCAGGTAGTAGTCGCAGTCAAATGCGTCAAGCTCCTCTTTGGAGAGGCAAATCCGACAAAGGTCTTCAGCACAATCCACAAGAGGAGGCATGTAGCAGCACCCATCAAGAAGAGTCATGTCTTCTGTAAGGTCTTCCGCAGGTTGCTCCTCTACCCCAGGGGCGTACTTTACGTCGCCGGGCATCTCTTCAACTCCCTGTTCAAGGGTCTTGAGAAGTTGCATCAATTCATCCATCATGGCTTCCTCCGGGGAAGTGTTCTGAGCGCTGTTGGAGTAGGTAAACATGGGTCTCATGCGTGCTCGCTAGAGCCTGCAATAGGTCATCCAAGCCCATGGTGAGGTCGTCGCTTTCGGACAAGGTGTCATACGCCTTCTGGAGGCAAGACAGAAACATCTCCTCCGACTTCAAAGCGCGCACGACAAGATCGGGGATCGTGTCGAACTTCGCGAACTGAGCCGCGACTAGAAGAGCCCCCTGGGGTCCTGCCATATGAGCCACGGGACCGTCGAGTCCAATTAGCTTCTCTGCCAGTTGATCCAACTCACCGTCTACGGTCTCATAAAGACGCGCGAACAGGAGATGGTCTCCGTAGTAGCTTGGACCCTTGGAGACCCAATGAATTTGTTGGTGCTGAATACGAAGAAACCACAAGATGGACAGTAATCCACTGAGGAGTTCGGCTCGTGTGTAAGGCATTAGGTCTCCTGTTCTGAGTTGACAAACCGCTCAGAGCGTGGTACAACGCTAGAACGTAACATCAACCTAATCCTAGAAAAAGAATAGCACACCCAAATGATTACCCTGGAAGAACACCTGTGCCGCTCTATCTGGAAACATGTGGAAGAGGTTCAAGAGAGATACAAGAAGAGGCTTCTGACCATGATGCAAGTTCGTGAGTTCGTGTTCTGGATAGAGCACCTACACTCTCAGGCACTTGCAAGACAAATACACCCAGATCGGATCTACCTCCACGTGCTAGGGGGGTCGGTACCCTCGCAGTACGCCAATAACTACAGCGCCACGACCACCAAGCTAACCCTTTTTAGCGGAAAGATATGCTGTGAACGTACGGAAGCCCCTATCTACAAAAACCAGAGCTTGAGTTTCGTGGGGGGGATTACGGGCGAGGGTGGGATTAAGGTCGAGCCCCTTTACAACAACCGCTGAGATGCCGTGTAAGCGGCAGCGTAGCTCGAACCTATGTGCTGGTATAGGTCATCAGGCAGGAAGCCGTCTACGTGGCTAGAATGGCCCGTAGAGTGGTAGACCTCAGCTTTGATGTGACACTCCGAACACAATGAGATGCCGTTCTCGGGCACGTAGCCTCCGTTCGGCATCTCATTGCGATCTGTGATATGGTGAGCATCGAGGTGATCTTCCTCTGCCGAGAGCCCGCACGTAACACAACAGTGACAGTCTCGGAGAAAGACAGCAGTTCGAAAAGACTCACGAATCATCTTCTTTCTCTTCGACATGACTCAACCCTTGGTTAGCTCGTGAAATCTCGCCAGAAACTCTACCTTGGCTTCTTCAGGAGACCAGAAGTGGAGCTTCATGTCAACCCCCTGTTGCTTGGCAAGGAAGGGGACGAAGTTCTCCACATACGGGGACCACTTGTGCTCGGTAGGAATGAGAGCCTGCTCCCTCTCGTGTAGAAGCATCTCCACATCAGCGGCCTTGACCTCCGAGGTCAAGTCGGCACTGAATCCGAACTTCTCTCCGATAGCTGACAGGTGCTGGTGTTCGATCATCTCAACGAAGAATCCCAGCATGAGCTTGAAAGGCTTGGGGATGTCGGAGATGTAAGCTTCCGATGCGTCGTGCATGAGAGCTTGAAGAGCGTTTTCAGGGGAGACGATGTGAGAGGCCCACCAACAGTGCTCGGCTACGCTGTAGAACCTCTGAGTGTGGCCATTAAACCTGCACTGCATCGACAGCGAGTGCGCGATATCGTCCAGGCAGATGGAGTCTTGAGTGGGGTTCATCAAACGGAATTGCTTTCCGGTGTACGTTTGTGTCCAGTTTTCGAAGAATTTCATATCAGTACCTCCTTTTGTGGGCTGACAAGTACCCAACGAAGGTGGCATCAGTCTTATTTACCCAAAACCTGATTCAGGGTTTCCTCAGAGTCCGAGTAGGAGATAATGCTCTCCCTGGAAGTAGCTGCAACCTCTTCAGGGTATAGGTCGTCATCCCCCCTCCTCTCACACTCCTCACCGTACACGATCATGACGTTGTTCTTCATGGGGAAGTACAAGAGGACCTCTCTATGCCGGAAGAACTCCCACAGGTGATCCGAACCGCAGATGGTGCCGTCGAAGTTGAACCCCCTGTAGACTACAAGGTTGAAAAATCTCAAGAGATCTGGGAGACCTGCAACATTGTAGACATTGGGCCACGATACGAGGGCTGCCGTGTACCCCAAAATTTCATGTAGAGAGATGTCCTCGAAGTACCCTTGTCTGTACTGGAGGTTGAAAGGGGTCATGGCCAGTGGACACGGTTCCTTGTCAATCGCCAGAACCTTGGGACACCCATTCATCGCCAATTGCTCAGCGTAGTGTAGGTCTCCGGCTCCGAATTCCACTACAGAATGACCCTTAAGAAAGGAGTAGGCTCTCTCCCACTGAGGCTGAAAGTGTTCACTCATAGCATACCTCACTTGTTTCTCTCTGCAATAGTTTTCTCCCGACCTTTATAGCATCGAGTCCAGACTTTTTGAAGGGATTCTTCACCCGAATGAAGGTCCGAGCTTCGAGTACGTACTCGCTTCACGTACCCCGGCACCGGAAACCTGTACGAACTCACCGTTGCCCACGAGGTCAGTGAGCGAAGAGTACCCCTGCATAGAGATACCACTACGAAGGCCGTCTTTGATGGACTCGATAGTATCCGCTACGGACCCCTTGAGTCTCTTCAGGGAAGAGACGCCCTCGACGTTCTTGACCTTCCCGAAGTGACCCTTCTTGGCACGCTCCGACGCCATGCCGAAGTATTCGTAGAAGACCCCTTGGTCCGTCACGATCCGGTACTCGTCCGAGCACTCCTCGTGTGCCGAGAACATACCACCACACATGACTCCCGTGGCTCCTGCTGCGAATGACTTCACCATATCCCCTGGGGTCTTCACGCCCCCGTCTGCGATGAGACCAAAGTCAGCACCCAAAGTCAACGACTCTGAATCCACTACGGCTTGGAACGTAGGCACACCCACCCCAGTCATGAGACGTGTAGAACATACGCCCGAACCTCCCTGAGACACCTTCAAGGTGAGTGGGTGCTCAGGAGCGAGAAGTGTAGCCATCCTCTCTGCGAAAGCGGGGTTCGAGTAGTTCCCCACGATGAGGTGTACCCAAGGAAACTCATTATCCAGTAGGTTCGAGATGTTCAGGACCCTTTCGATCACAGCCTCGGAGTAACACGCTGCGACATCGAAGTTTAGATGTCCTGCCCACTGGGCGAGTTGTAAAATGTCTTCGTCCGTATCGTTCATCCCAATAGAAGCCCCGATATTCTTCGGGCTATGGGACACAGACTGGAGAAAGTCAAGACGCTCCTCCAACGTGTTGTACCTATGTAGAACGTGTACAATGTTTGCTTTGGTCGCGGCCTCCTGCATCTCGATAGAGTTCACGGCCATCATGGGAGCGATGTAGATGGGGATGTACCCCTGTCCGTTCTCCAGGTATACTTCTGACCGGGAGCGTACAGGGTTGAGGCCGTCGACGAGTTGAACGTCGTCGAAACATAGTGCGGGGCGGATGTTGATAGGCATGATACTTCCTTGACTTCAGTTGTGGGATAGTCCATTATCGTAACAAGCTTACAGGGCATAGAGGTTCCCTGCAACACAAAAAACCCCCCTGACCGAAGCCAGGAGGGTTTTTTAAGCTTGACTCACGGGGCGTTAGCCCCTAGTATCAGCGCTGTACCACGAGGCGTGTGAGGCCGCGAGGGTTGAATGCGCCGATTCCCAGGTTCTCGAAGACCGAGAAGCCGATCGTACGAGCCTTGGGGTCGTCCGCAGACAGAACCGTAAGCTCGGTACGGACGGGGATACGTCCGAACATCTCGGGATCGCAGCATACGTAGACGAATCCAGCAGGCACGAGGCGAGAAACGATGATCTGAGCACCCCAAAGAGTAGCCATCAGACCGGACTTCAAGAGAACCGCCTGAGCCTCGATGTCGAGGATCTCGCGACCGAACTTACGGATATCACCGTAATCACGTGCGTTCATGTAAACACGAGCCACGCGAAGGTCTGTCTCTTATACACATCTCCGAGCCCACGAGACGGACTCCTATCTCG